>TARA_R110002020_G_scaffold431238_1_pt1 | contig 69323 bp, 54 predicted proteins | sample TARA_R110002020 | Tara Oceans TARA_R110002020 (sample SAMEA4396489) | marine metagenome | biome: Westerlies Biome; feature: [MES] marine water layer (ENVO:01000295) within the mesopelagic zone...; material: water (ENVO:00002006), including particulate matter (ENVO:01000060) such...
TGTTGAAGATCGCCCTTCGCTTATAAACAGATGGAATACTGAGTTTGCACATCGCCTGGCTCCTGATTATTTTCAGTCTTTCGGACTTGGATTTTTTGAATATTTCCAACTTGCAGAAGATATGGGAGCAGAGCCGTTGCCTATTTTAAGTTGTGGTATCGCCTGCCAGTTTAATACCGGCGAACTTGTGCCAATGGAAGATCTTGATCCTTATGTGCAGGATGCGCTAGATCTTATCGAGTTTGCAAATGGTTCTACAGAAACTGCATGGGGAAAAGTTCGCGTAGATATGGGTCATCCTGAGCCTTTTAATATGAAATATATAGGCGTAGGTAACGAGCAATGGGGACCGGAATATATTGAGCGCTACAAGGTTTTTAACGCCGCGATCAAAGAGAAATATCCTGATATGATTATAGTTTCAGGAAGTGGCCCATTTCCTGAAGGAGATTATTTTGATTACGGGATGAAGGAATTGCAAAAAATAGGAGCAGAAATCATTGATGAGCATTATTATAAGCCTCCGGCCTGGTTTCGTAAAAACGCAACCCGTTACGATAGTTATGACCGCAACGGGCCAAAAATTTTCGCTGGTGAATATGCTGCGCAAAGTGTAGCAATTGCAAGCCCCGAGAATAAAAACAATTGGGAATGCGCACTATCTGAAGCTGCTTTTATGACTGGTCTTGAGCGCAATGCTGAGGTTGTTCATTTAACGTCTTACGCGCCACTAATGGCACACGCTGAAGGTTGGCAATGGACGCCAGATCTTATTTGGTTTAACAATCTTACATCTTACGGAACGCCAAATTATTATGTACAAAAACTGTTTGCTACAAATAGTGGTACAGATTTATTTTCGGTAAAAGAGAATGGAGAAGCGCTTACAGGGCAACATGAGTTGTATGCCACTGCGGTTACTGATGCTAAAGCGAAAGAAGTTATTGTGAAGCTGGTAAATACATCTGGAGAAGCTCAGGAAATAAATCTTAATTTTAAAGGAAGCAAAATTTCAGGTAAAGGTGAGATTGTAACCTTGATGAAAGGAGACTTAACCGCCGAAAATTCATTTGAAGCGCCACAAAATATCGCCCCAAAAACCGAAGAAATCAGGGTAAAAGGCAGTAAAAGTAGCATCACTTTACCTGCGTATTCGCTTAATGTGGTGAAGATTTCAATGAAATAAAATCAAACTTCAAAACAAGTGTAGTTAATACATTTATTTTTATATTTTTATCAAAAGAATACTACTTCGATGAAGGGATATGTTATAGGATTAGATTACGGTACAGATTCTGTGCGGGCGGTTTTGATCAATACAGAAAATGGGGAAGAGATCGCGGCAGATGTGCATTATTATCAGCGGTGGAAAGAGCGCAAATACTGTGATGCAAAGGCAAACAGATTTCGCCAGCACCCATTAGATCATATAGAAGGACTTGAAAAAACGATCAAAACGATTGTAAAATCGGCCAAAATTGACTCAAAAGCGATAAAAAGTATCTGTATAGATACGACCGGGTCTTCACCGGTTCCTGTCACTAAAGAAGGTCAACCGCTTGCTTTAGTTGAAGATTTTACAGAAAACCCAAATGCGATGATGGTTTTGTGGAAAGATCATACTTCCATAGAAGAAGCCAATGAAATAAACGAATTGGCTGCCAATTGGGGCGGTGAGAATTTCGCCAAATACGAAGGTGGAATTTATTCTTCTGAATGGTTTTGGGCGAAAATTCTGCATGTTGCTCGCGAAGATGAAGCCGTAAAAGAAGCCGCTTTTACCTGGATGGAACATTGTGATTTAATGACTTTTTTATTGGTAGATAAATCCCTGGAAGAATTTAAGCGAAGTCGCTGTGCTGCCGGTCATAAGGCGATGTGGCATGAAGACTGGGGTGGACTACCAGCTGAAGAGTTTTTAGGAAAACTTGATCCTTATTTGGCACAATTACGCGCCAATTTATACACTGAAACTTATACTTCTGATGAAATCGCAGGAACATTAACTGCAGCATGGGCAGAAAAACTGGGTCTTACTACAGATACTATTATCGCGGTAGGAACTTTTGATGCGCATGCCGGAGCGGTAGGAGCAAAAATTGAAGAACATGCGCTGGTACGCGTTATGGGAACTTCAACTTGTGATATTATTGTTTCAGATAAAAATGTGGTTAATACCAAAACTGTAAAAGGAATTTGTGGTCAGGTTGATGGCTCTGTGATTCCGGGAATGATTGGGCTAGAAGCGGGTCAGTCGGCTTTTGGGGATTTGCTCGCATGGTTTAAGGATATGTTGAGTTGGCCAATTGATAATTTGGTCATGCAGTCTGATATACTTTCGCAGCAGCAAAAAACAGATTTACAGCAAGAAATAGATGATATTTTCATCAAAAAACTAACTGCAGATGCCGAGAAAATACCGCTATCTGAAAGTATTCCCACAGCTTTAGACTGGATTAACGGGCGTCGTACGCCAGATGCAAATCAGGAATTAAAAAGTGCGATGAGCGGTTTAAATTTAGGAACTCGTGCTCCGCATTTATTTAAAGCGCTTGTAAATGCCATTTGTTTTGGTTCTAAAAAAATAGTTGACCGTTTTGAGGAAGAAGGAATTGCAATTCATACGGTTATAGGAATTGGTGGTGTTGCCCGAAAGTCTCCTTTCATTATGCAAACGCTCGCAAATGTGCTCAATATGCCCATAAAAGTAGCAGCTTCAGACCAAGCTCCTGCTTTGGGAGCAGCAATTTATGCTGCGGTGGCTGCGGGGATTTATCCTTCGGTTATTGAAGCCAGTCGAAATATGGGTAGTGATTTTGAAGCAGAATATCACCCACAGCCCGAAACGGCAGAAGCGTACAACCAACTGATGAAATCCTACGAAGATCTATCTGCTTTCGTGGAAACGAATTTGAATAAACAAACAACGATCAATGAGTTCCAATTATAAAGATTTAAAACAGGAATGTTACGAAGCCAATATGCAGCTTGACGCGCTCAATTTGGTGATCTACACTTTTGGAAACGTAAGCGCAGTTGACCGAAAAAACGGAGTTTTTGCCATAAAACCCAGCGGTGTGCCCTACGAAATTTTAAAACCTGAAGATATTGTAATCCTTGATTTTGAAAACAATATTATTGAGGGCGAAATGCGTCCTTCATCAGACACAAAAACTCATGCGTATCTGTATAAAAATTGGCAGGAAATTGGTGGAATCGCCCATACCCACGCCACATATTCGGTTGCCTGGGCGCAAGCACAGCGCGATATTCCGGTTTTTGGAACAACGCATGCAGATCATTTAACCGCAGATATACCTTGTGCGCCGCCTATGCATGACGAACTGATAGCAGGAAATTATGAACACAATACGGGCATTCAGATTTTAGATTGTTTTAAAGAAAAAGGTCTTTCTTATGAAGAAGTGCAAATGGTTCTTTTAGGAAATCACGGTCCTTTTACATGGGGAGAGAATGCGGCGAAAGCGGTCTACAATAGTAAAGTGCTTGAAGAGATTGCGAGAATGGCGCAACTAACACTACAGATTAATCCGGAAGCTCCACGGCTAAAGGATTCTTTGATAAAAAAACATTACGAGCGTAAACACGGCAAAGATGCTTATTACGGTCAGGGTTGCTAACCTTATAGATGTTTTGTTTTTACGAAGTGAGATATACTTCGCAGAACTTTGACAATTTATTGACCAATAATTTTAAAATCATTTTAATCTCTACAAGATCCTATGGGACTATTAACTTTTGCAGGCTTCACAATTTTAGTTGCCATTATCGCTTACTATTCCACCTTAAAAACAGACGAAACCACTTCAGATGGTTATTTTTTAGGAGGACGTAGCCTTACGGGACCCGTAATTGCAGGATCACTTTTGCTTACTAATCTGTCTACAGAGCAGATCGTAGGGATGAACGGTATTGCTTTTAGTGAGGGGATTTTGATCATGGCGTATGAAGTTCTTGCAGCAGTAGCAATGGTTTTTACCGCTTTTGTTTTGCTGCCTAAATATTTAAAAGGAGGGATCGCGACCATACCACAGTTTTTAGAAAAACGATACGGATCACTTACTAAAACCATCGTTTCTATTCTCTTTTTATTAGGATATGCGATCTCTATGCTGCCTACTGTTCTTTACTCTGGCGCATTAGCTATAAATACCATGTTTAACCTGCCTGAAAGAATGGGCATGGAGCCAGAAAGCGCTTTATGGGTTACAGTTTGGGGTATTGGGATTATTGGTAGTATTTATGCGATTTTTGGTGGTTTAAGGGCAGTTGCTGTTTCAGATTCTATTAATGCTATTGGGCTTATTGTGGGCGGACTTATGATTCCTGTGTTTGGCTTACTATATGTAGGTGACGGGAATATTTTTGAAGGAATGAATATTTTAACAACTAATCTACCCGAGAAGTTTGAAATATTGGGAGGTCGTGATTCTTCAGTTCCCTGGGGCACTTTATTTACCGGTATGCTCATCGTAAATTTTTACTATTGGGGAACAAATCAGGCTATTATACAGCGGGCTCTGGGTGCAAAAAATCTTGTAGAAGGACAAAAAGGTCTTTGTCTTGCGGCATTCATTAAAATTTTAGGACCTTTAATTGTAGTACTTCCCGGTATAATAGCTTTCCAGATTTTTAATGGGGATCTTTCAAATGCAGATGAAGCCTACCCCATGTTAGTAAAAAAGGTTCTTCCTGTAGGGTTGATCGGTTTTTTTGCAGCTGTTCTTTTTGGGGCAATATTAAGTTCGTTTAATAGTGCGCTTAATAGCTCAGTAACTCTTTTCGGTTTAGATTTTTATAAGCAATATATTAATAAGGAGGCTTCAGAAAAGCAGGTGGTAAGAGCGGGAAAGACCTTCGGTATTTTTCTGGCACTTTTCTCAATGGGTATCGCACCCTTACTTTACGGTGTAGAAGGTGGTATTTTTAATTACCTGCAAGAACTAAATGGCTCTTACAGTGTACCCATATTGGCAATAATACTGGTAGGTTATTTCTCTAAGCGCGTTTCTGGTTTCGCAGCAAATATTGCTATCGTCTTTGGGGTAGTTGTTTATTTAGTTTCACTTTATGTGATAAAACCTATTATGGTTTCTTCGGCTTTAGAGAACGCAAGGATAAACGGTGTGACAGATGCGTTGCAATTAGCAGATATTCAGGCAGGCGCATTTCCTCACTTCTTACATTTAATGGGTATCATATTCGTTCTCGTAGTAGCCATATTATTCATAGTGAGCAAGTTTAAGCCAAGAACCACAGATTATATAGAGATATATACAAATCAAGTAGATATAACTCCGTGGAAATACCTAAAACCGGTAGGCATTTCAATCTGCGTAGCCGTAATAGGAATTTACATTTATTTCTCATAAAATTTTCAACCAAAAGATAATAGAATACATGAACTATAATATTGATCAATACGAAGTCTGGTTTATAACCGGAAGTCAACATCTATACGGGGCAGAGGCACTTAAAGAAGTGGCTTCTCATTCTCAACAAATCGCAGCGGGACTTGCAGAATCTAAGCATATTCCCGTAAAAATTGTATATAAAGAACTGGTCACTACTCCTGCAGAAATTACAGATATGTGTCTTGCAGCAACAAACAGTAAGACTTGTATAGGCGTGATCCTGTGGATGCATACTTTTTCACCCGCAAAAATGTGGATAAAAGGGCTCAGTCTGCTTAAAAAACCAATCTGTCATCTGCATACGCAGTTCAATGCCGAAATTCCTTTTGAAAAGATAGATATGGATTTTATGAATCTGAACCAGTCGGCTCATGGTGATCGTGAATTCGGTTTTATGATGACCAGAATGCGCTTAAAGCGAAAGGTGGTGGTGGGACACTGGCAGGATGATCGCGTACAATCTAAACTGGGCATTTTCTCTCGTGTCGCTTTAGGATGGAATGAATTTCAGAATTTGAAAGTCGCACGTATAGGCGATAACATGCGAGAAGTCGCCGTTACAGAAGGCGATAAAGTTGAAGCGCAGATGCGTTTTGGTTTTACCGTAAATGGATATGATTCTTCAGATGTGGTGCAAAAAATAAACGATGTCTCACAAAGTGATCTTGATGCACTTTTAGCCACTTATGAATCTGAATATAACCTTGCCGATAAACTCAAAGAAGGTGGTGAAAAACGACAATCTTTAATAGATGCAGCTAAAATTGAATTAGGGTTAAGAGCTTTTTTAGAAGAGGGTGGTTTTGGAGCGTTTACAGATACCTTTGAAAATCTTGGCGAACTGAAACAACTTCCGGGAATAGCGACCCAACGCTTAATGGCAGACGGTTATGGTTTTGGCGGTGAAGGCGACTGGAAGGTTGCAGCGCTTACTCGAGCGATGAAAGTGATGAGTTACGGTCTTGATGGAGGAACATCGTTTATGGAAGATTACACCTATCATTTCACTCCACAAAAATCATATGTTTTGGGATCGCACATGCTTGAGATCTGCCCGTCAATTGCAGATGGTAAAGCGAGTTGTGAAGTGCACCCATTGGGAATAGGCGGGAAAGAAGATCCTGTGCGACTGGTTTTTAATTCGCCGGCCGGGCCAGCAATCAACGCCTCTTTAATAGATATGGGTAATCGTTTTAGATTAATTGTAAATGAAGTAGAAGCCGTAAAACCGGAAGCAGATCTGCCTAATTTACCGGTAGCCCGGGTACTTTGGGATTGTAAACCTAATCTTGATGTGGCCGCTACTAGTTGGATTCTTGCCGGTGGCGCACACCATACCGTATATAGCCAAGCAATTACTACAGAGTTTATGGAAGATTTTGCCGATATTGCAGGGATAGAGCTATTAGTTATTGATGAGCGCACGCGAGTGCGTGATTTTAAAGATAACATCAATGCTAATGAAGCTTACTATCATATGTTTCAGCATAGAATGTAAATCTAAAAACCAACCATAAACATGAAAATATCGCATAAATACCTTTCAATTTTAGCTTTGCTGGTAATAGGAGCAAGTGCAATACAGTGTAAAAGTGATAAGAAAATAGAAGTTTCTGAAGAGGCTCCGGCAGAAGAAAAAGCTTCAGTTTCTATAGAAAAATCATCTTTTGGTAAACTGGAAGATGGTACAGAAATCGACCAATTTACCCTAAAAAACGCTCAGGGAATGGAAATATCGATCATTACCTACGGCGGGCGAATAACCACATTAAAAGCGCCGGATAAAGATGGGAACCTTGAAAATGTAGTAATTGGTTTTGATTCCCTTTCTCAGTACACAAAGAGCAACCCGTACTTTGGGGCGCTCATAGGCCGCTATGGAAACCGCATTGCTAACAGCGAATTTACACTTGACGGCGTGACTTATAAATTACCTAAAAATGATGGTCCTAACGGCCTTCACGGCGGAACAAAAGGTTTTGATAAAGTGGTTTGGACGGCAGAAGAGATGCCCGCAGAAAGTGATTCAGCTTCTTTAAAACTCACCTATACAAGCAAGGATATGGAAGAAGGTTATCCCGGTAATCTGGAGACTACGGTTAGGTATACGCTTACAGATGATAATGTTTTAAAGGTGAACTACCAAGCTACAACAGATAAAAAGACGGTGGTGAACCTGACGCAACATTCTTATTTTAATCTTTCGGGGGATTTTAACGAGCCAATCTTAGATCACAAAGTGATGATCAATGCAGATAAATTTGTTCCGGTAAATGAAACATTAATCCCCACGGGAGAGTTGAGAGATGTAGCAGGAACTCCTTTTGATTTCCGCGAAGCGAAAACAATAGGAGACGAGATTAATGCAGATAATGATCAGATTAAAAAAGGTGGGGGTTACGATCATTGCTGGGTTTTAAATGGGCAGGGTAAAGAGCGTCTGGCTGCATCGGCTTATGACCCCAAAAGCGGAAGGTTTCTTGAAGTCTATACAGATGAACCGGGAATTCAGTTTTATACCGGTAACTTTTTAGACGGCTCATTACCACAAAGGGGGTCAAATAATACCTATGCAAAACGTACCGGTTTTTGCTTAGAAACGCAGCATTATCCAGATTCACCTAATCAGGAAGATTTTCCTACAACGGTATTAAATCCCGGCGAAACTTATAATACGACTACGACTTTTAAATTTTCTGTAAAGTAAGATCCCGTAAAACAATTGTAAAAAACCGAACATCTTTTTAAAGGAGTTCGGTTTTTTTGTGTAAAATCTTCACTTTTATTTTGTATTACACTAACTTCATACAGTCAAACAATTTACTGTTATATGAATACCAATATTTTAGATTTATCCCGAAAGGTGATTTTCGTTTTGCTTATAAATTTAAGTTTCACTTTTTCTGCACAAGCACAACAGGAAACCATTACTCTCTGGGACAATGGAATTCCCGGAAGCAAATCATCAGATGTTTACAAGGAGCAGGTAGATTATAAAAATGATAAAATAAACAGCCTAAGCCAGGTAACAACACCAGAAATGACTGTTTTTACTCCGCAAAAAGCTAACGGTACAGCAGTAGTTATTTGCCCCGGCGGTGGCTATCTTCATCTTGCAATTGACAAAGAAGGATTCAAAATAGGAGATTGGTTTGCAAAACATGGGGTAACCGCTTTTGTGCTCAAGTATCGCTTACCCAGCGATGTGATAATGCAAGATAAAACTATAGGGCCTTTGCAGGATGCTCAACGTGCCATGCGCATAGTAAGGCAAAATGCAACGAAGTATAATATTGATACGAGTAAAGTAGGCATAATGGGATTCTCAGCCGGCGGTCATCTGGCATCTACTTTATCTACGCATTATAACGATTCTGTATATGATTCAGAACCCGGTATAAGTGCAAAACCAGACTTCTCTATTTTGCTATATCCTGTAATAAGCATGCAAGAAGAAATTACGCACAGCGGATCTCGAGAAAATTTACTGGGTAAAAATCCTGAGGATACTATAGTCGATTTTTATTCTAATGAAAAGCAGGTGAATAGTGCAACTCCCATCACCTTTTTAGTACACGCAGCAGATGATAATGTCGTACCTGTGGCTAATAGTATAAACTACTTTACCGCACTAAATGCTAACCATGTAAAAACCGAAATGCATATTTATGAGACGGGCGGCCATGGTTTTGGACTTGGTACAGAAGAAACTTCAAATAGCTGGCCTGACGCACTCGCACTTTGGCTTAAAAAAAATGATCTTATTAACTAAGAACTTGAAGATAATGATTTTGCATTTGTTTCCCTCAACAGAAAATAAATTTTCAGATTCTAACGCTCTAATCTTGCTCAAGACTTAGCTTAGAATTTTTATAAACTCATTTTAATTTTAGATAATCAACCAACCAAATACTTTGTAAATGCCAACTTTTCCATTTTTCGCTTTAAGCGAAAAGAACACATTGCGACTTGTAGTTTCCATTTTTATTTCGCTTTTAGCGGTACAAGCAAAATCACAGGAGATCATTACTGTAAATACCAAAACCAACGCTTTAGTGCTAGAAATAAATGCTGAAAAGGAAGTAAAAACGCTCTATTTAGGCCAAAAATTGGCTACAGAAGCCGAATATCGGCAAATATCAGGTCAATATCGGCAAGGTGATGACTATACCGGTATTTATAATTCGTTTTACACGCCTTCAGGTTCAAAAAATTTGCTGGAACCGGCAATAAATGTCACGCATGCAGATGGAAACGCGTCGCTAAGTCTGGATTATGTAAGCCATAATACAAGTACTATAGCTGAAGGAATCACGCAGACTGAAATTCTGCTTAAAGATCCTGTTTATGATTTTGAAGTTACGGTCTTTGTAAAAGCGTTTTACGAGCAGGATATTATTGAGCAGTGGACGCGTATTACAAATAAAGAAAAAGGAGACGTAACACTTAATAAATATGCATCAGCCAACTTATATCTGCATGGCAATAATGATTTCTGGTTGCATCATTATCATGGTGAATGGGCCAAAGAAATGCGCCCTGAAGAGACAAAATTATCACACGGCATCAAGGTTCTAGACTCAAAATTAGGAACACGCGCAAATATCTTTCAGCCTTCAGTATTTATGATTTCACTGGGTAAACCTTCAACAGAAGATGAAGGAGATGTCTTGTTGGGCGGTTTAGAATGGTCTGGAAATTTTAGAACAGATCTTGAGATTGATCCTTTAGAAAATCTTAGAATAATTTCAGGAATCAATGATTTTTCTTCGGCATATCGTTTAGCCAAAGGCGAAAGTTTTACCACGCCTAAATTTTGGTATACACTTTCACATGAAGGAAAAGGAAAAGCCAGCCGAAACATACAAAAATGGGCCAGAAACCATAAGATTTTAGACGGAAATGGATCACGTTTAACTTTGCTTAATAATTGGGAAGCGACCTATTTTGATTTTGATGAACCCAAGCTAAAAAATATAATAGAAGACAGTAAAAAATTAGGTGTAGACTTGTTTTTACTTGATGACGGCTGGTTTGGAAATTCCTATCCCAGAAACGGCGATAATGCAGGTTTGGGCGATTGGGAAGTGAATGAAAAGAAATTGCCTAACGGCATCGGTACGCTTGTTGAAGCCGCAAAAGAAAATAATGTAAAATTTGGAATCTGGATAGAGCCGGAAATGGTAAATCCTAAAAGTGATCTGTATAACGAGCATCCAGATTGGGTAATTAAGCAGCCGGAAAGACCAGAACATTATTTTAGAAATCAGCTGGTTTTAGACCTGACAAATCCCGAAGTTCAGGATTTTGTGTACGGTGTGGTAGACGATTTATTTACTGAAAACCCTGATTTAGCCTATATAAAGTGGGATTGTAACGCGGTAATTTACAATGCCTATTCTAAGTCGCTAAAAAAAGATCAATCTAAATTATATGTAGATTACGTAAAAGGACTTTACAAAGTGCTTGAACGCGTACGCGAAAAATACCCAACTGTGCCTATGATGTTATGTTCTGGTGGTGGTGGAAGAGTAGATTATGCAGCTTTAAAATATTTCACAGAATTTTGGCCTAGTGATAATACAGATCCGCTGGAGCGGGTTTACATGCAATGGGAATATTCTTATTTCTACCCGGCATTGGCAATGGCTGCTCATGTTACAGCATGGAGTAAAGATCCCATAAAATATAAAGTTGATGTCGCCATGATGGGAAAACTGGGTTTTGATATTGTTGTGGACGAGTTGGCACCAGACGATCTTAAATTTTGTCAGGAGGCTTTAACCGAATACGATGCGCTGAAAAATACGATCTGGCACGGTGATCAGTATCGTTTGCAGAGTCCGTGGGAAAATGATGCGGCTTCTGTGATGTATGTAAATGATGATAAAAGTGAAGCAGTAGTTTTTACTTACTTAGTAAATGATAGATATGGTTCTGGCACAAAAACACCTATTGTTTTAAAAGGATTAGATCCTGCCAAAACTTATAAAGTAGAAGAAACAAATATTTATCCCGGAGCAAATCCCGCTGTAAAATCCGCGGAATATTCAGGTGATTTCTTAATGAAAATAGGCATTAATCCTAATGTAAATGCTTATCACACCAGTGTGGTATTGAAGGTAAGTGGAAAATCGGACTAATTTATTAATATGATACTCAACATTATAATTTAATCGATAAAAAATATTTTTTAGTAGCTAAAATTCTTTTATTTGAATTCTAAATGAGAATTTTAAGTTAAAATATATTTATGAGTAACATGCAAAGCACATGGCAAAAAGGAGAAGCATTTGAAAATTTTGTTGAAAAGATACTGTTTCCGTTAAGCCATTATGATTTAATCCATAGAACAAATGACTATAAGCAGAATTTTAATAGATTCTCTCAGAACTCTTTAAAGCCTGATTTTCAGTTCAAAAATAAACTTACGGGACAAATTTTTTATGTAGAAGCAAAATACAGAACAACTGCATTCAATGGAAAATATGAGGTTTTAAGCCAATCTCAATATGATAGTTTTCCAAGCATACATTTAGACTGTCCTATTTTAGTGGCTTTGGGATACGGAGGTAATTCGGATAATCCTGAGTTTGTAAGTTTAATCCCCATGGACATTATAAATTCGAGATATTTAATTGCAGAAAGTGTTTATAGATATAAAGTTGCAAAGGATCTATTCCCTTATTTAAGCTTAAATAGTTTAGTTTTTGAAAAAAGCGAAAAAGAAGAGCGTGTCTCTTTAGGGGGAACAAATATCAATAGCTATTCTCGAATAGAGAAAAAATCTAAATCTAGATCAAAAATTTTATTCGGGAGTTTAGTTTGTGTCCTATTTATATTGTTATCACTATATTCTTTTACTTCTTCAGAGAAGACGAAGCCAGAAGATCAATTAAAGGAAATTGTAGCTGATTACTATCAATCAATGAATTCAAATAATATTGACAAGTTACCCTCATTCTTAAGTCAAGATGTGACATATTGGTATGGTGCTAAGAATCCTACGCTTAGTAAAATAGTAAATGATGCTAAGTCTCACAGAGGTAAATTTCCATTTTCAGAATCGAAAATTAATTGGAATTCCTTTAAGATTGTTAAACAAGAGGATGGGAGTTATTACGTTTCCTATAATATGGTTTACAAATCAAAAGAGAAAATCACAGATAATTATTCCATTTATAACCTTAAGCTGATCACTTCTTGGGACTCAAATTTTAAACTTAGTAGTATAAGAGAAATTAGACTTTAAAAATATGGCATAAATCAAAATATAAAGTTATGTAATATTGTTTTATGAAAAACGGTATTAAAACTCCCATTTTTCAGCCAAAATCACCGATTATTAGCGTTTGAGTGCTATTTTTAAAGAACCACTTAAAAATTCGAGATATGGATAAGGTCAATAAAGAGGATATAAAGCAGGAGGTTTTTGATTTATATGACGATTACGCGCATAATAAACTCAACAGGAAGCAATTTATTGATAAGCTTTCGCTTTATGCGATAGGTGGTTTAACTGTGCCTACATTGCTTAGTTTTTTGATGCCGAATTACGTTGATTCCGTTACTGTAAAACCAGACGATCCGCGCTTAAAATCAGATTATATAATCTACAATTCAGAAAAAGGGGGGGGAGAAATAAGAGGACTTTTATCAATGCCCGCAGAGGCTCAACAAAAATTACCGGGTATTGTGGTTGTGCATGAGAACAGAGGCCTCAATCCATATATAGAAGATGTGGGCAGAAGAGCGGCTGTAGAAGGTTTTATTACGCTGGCGCCAGATGCTTTGTGGCCGCTGGGCGGTTATCCCGGAAATGATGATGATGGCCGGGAAATGCAAAAGGAAAGGGACAGATTTAAGATGCTTGAAGATTTTATCGCAGCTTATGATTATCTTAAAAATCATGAACAATGTAACGGACAAATAGGGGTAGTTGGCTTTTGTTTTGGCGGATGGATCTCAAATATGATGGCTGTAAAAATACCAACATTAAAAGCGGCGGTTCCTTTTTATGGCGGTCAGCCTTCTGCAGAAGAAACGGCTCAGATCAATGCTCCGCTGTTATTACAATACGCCGGACTTGACGCACGAGTAAATGCGGGATTTCCTGATTATGAAAAGGCCCTAAAAGAAAATGATATAGAATATACGGCTTATTTATATCCAGATGTAAATCATGGATTTCACAATAACACAACGCCTAGATATGATCCTGAAGCCGCTAAACTTGCCTGGACGCGCACAATTGATTTTTTTAATGAAAAGCTGAAATCGTAAATTATAGTCATCTTTAATTTATTTTAGGGTCACATTTGTATTGGAAAATAAAGTGAAGAGAAACTAACAAGTTCAGATTGACCATTCCCACGATCTAACCTTATTATTTGCTGTTAATGCGTTTAAAAAAGCTTTCCACTTCTTCTTCAAAAACTTCCATAGGCACTCGGTGGGCCATTTCATGTTTTAAATGCAAATGATAATCGAGTCCGGCGCCAAAATCTTTTCCAATATAATTTAATGTGTCCGCCGGATTTACAACCGTATCTTTTCCACCTAGAACTATTTGCCTAAAACCTGAGTCAGAGATTTCAGTTTCCGGAATATTCTGTGGTACAGATCTTTTTACCAATGCAGGATTAAAGAGTAATGCTGGTAGCGAAAAAGCATTTGCTATATGATAACCAGCAAAGCCACCCATACTGCTTCCCATAACCACATCAAACTTTGAATTTTTATAGTTCGCAATCAAATTAAGCACAGCATCAGGATCGTTGTGATAATCAAGATCAGGAGCGGTTACTGTTCCGTATTTAGCTAAAACATCGCGTTTTCTTTCACTTAGTTTACTTTCAAGTCCGTGGAGGTAAAGAATATTCATTGTGTGTTATAGTTAACTTTATGCGAATTATGTACTCTTTGATTATAAAGATGTGTCGCCATTTATCGTTTCCATAATTTCACGAAAACTAGCTAATCCAGATTCTATATTTTCAATTATTTCACTCGCTAAAATGTCTGGGTCTGGTAGATTATCTAAATCTGTTAAGCTTTTATCTTTTAGCCAGAAAATATCTAAACTCGTTTTATCTCTCGCAATGATTTCGTCATAAGTATATTTTCTCCATCTTCCTTCTTCATTTTCTTCGCTCCAAGTTTCTTTTCTTTTATTTATGTTTTTTCCATTATATAACTGGATAAACTCCGCCAGATGTTCTTGGCGCATGGGGTTCTTTTTTGGTGTATGATGTACGTTAGTACGATAATCATAAAACCAAACTTCCTTAGTCCAAGCTTCTTTACTGGCTGGCTTATTCTTAAAGAATAAAACATTTGCCTTTACTCCCTGAGCATAAAATATTCCCGTAGGTAGTCTTAAAATAGTATGTAGCTCTGCGGTTTTCATTAACTGTTTTCTTACTTCTTCACCAGCACCACCCTCAAACAAAACATTATCTGGAAGCACAACGGATGCTTCCCCATCTATTTTTAATTGCGTTTTTATATGTTGTAAGAAATTTAATTGCTTGTTAGAAGTTGTTTCCCAAAAGTCTTGGCGATTGTAACTTAAATCTTCCTTTACAATCTCACCTTGTTCGTTAGTAAAAGTCATACTGCTCTTTTTACCAAAAGGAGGATTTGCTAACACATAATCGTATCTTCTACCATCATCGGAAATTAAAGCATCATTAGGATTGATAAACGATTCTCCATCTATCTCACCTATGTTGTGCAAATACATATTCATTAAACACAGTCTGCGCGTATTAGCAACAATCTCATTTCCATGAAAGGTTTTGTTTTTTAAAAACTCTTTTTCTTCTCTGTCTAGCCTATTGTTATCTTTAATCCAGTCGTAAGCTGCTAAGAAGAATCCTCCCGTACCACAAGCAGGATCGGTTATAGTTTTCATTGGTTTGGGTTGTACACAAGCCACCATGGCTTTAATTAAAGCTCTTGGTGTAAAATATTGCCCAGCCCCACTTTTAGTATCTTCTGCGTTTTTCTCTAACAGCCCTTCATAGATTTTACCTTTTATATCAGCGCCCATCATTGACCAACCTTCTTTATCAATAAGATTGATGACTTTTAATAATTTGGCTGGGTCTTGTATCTTGTTCTGACTCTTTGTAAAAATCTGCCCCAGCGTTCCCTTTTCTGTGGAGAGTGTACGCAATAACTGGCTGTAAAAAGACTCTAATTCCGCACCTCTTTTATCTGAAAGTGTTTCCCAATTGGCGGTTTCGGCATCTTCAACCTCATTACCTTCTACGTCTTTTAGTTTTGGAAAAACCAATCCTTTGTTGTAGGGTGGTTTATTGAGTTCATCTGCCATTTTTAAAAATAGCAAATAGGTGATTTGCTCCAGATAATCTCCATAACCTACACCATCATCACGTAGTACGTTGGCAAGGTTCCATATTTTTGATATTATTGAGCTATCGGTCATTTTATTTATTTCTATTTAATACGCTAATCACTAATCGTTTTACGGTTTCCATTTCTTCTGGTTTACTAGAAGCAATAAAAAGGGTTAAACTAGCTAGTGTATCGTTGCTAATTATTGGTTGATTTTGTGTGTTGAAAAGCATCTTGTTTTGTTGTAAAAACTTTAGAAAACAAGCTGCTGCTATTCGCTTATTGCCGTCAACAAAAGAATGGTTTTTTACTACTAAGTATAAAAGCATCGCTGCTTTTTCTTCTAATGTAGGGTAAAAGTCATCTTCTCCAAATCCTTTTGCTATTTGAGCTATAGAACTTTGAAAACTTTTATCTTTTTCTTTGCCAAATACATCTGAATCAAATTCAGCTAGCATTTGGTTGATGAGTATTTGATAATCATCTTGACTTGGGTAATGTGTTTCTTTGATGGTTAAACCTTTGCTGTCTAATAGTTCATGGTCATAATCATCTAATAAGCTTAATCCTTTAGCGAAAATAGCAAGCCACTCATTATCTGCTGTTTTTTCTTCAATGGCTCTGCTTAAAATTTGAATACCATTTTTTAGTATTTGTACTTCTTGTTCTTTTTGCGCCAAACGTTTTTCGTTAACAGCATATCCTTTTACTAAATATTCTTTTAAAACACGATTAGCCCAAATACGGAATTGTGTTCCTCTTTTAGAGTTTACACGATAACCAACTGAGATAATAGCATCTAAATTGTAAAATAAAATATTTCTATTTACTTGTCTATTTCCTTCGGTTTGAACTACCGAGTATTTCTCGGTAGTTGCTTTTTTATCTAGTTCTTTTGTTTTAAAAATATTTTTTAGGTGTAAACCAATTGTATCAGAATCTTTGTCAAACAATTCTGACATTTGTTTTTGATTTAACCAAATAGTATCGTTATCTAATCGTACTTCTACATTAGGTTTGTCCTTATATAATATTATTTCACCTTTATTCATCATCTATTTAACTGTGGCATGTGCAACAGTAACATCTTTACATTATTTGTTTCAAAATATTATTAGGCGGTCATTTAATGTTTTGTAAATTAATTTGTAGAATATTCTCTATTTCACCTAAAATCTGTTTCTTTCTAGTAATAATTGTATCACAATCCCATCTGGTTAATTTCTTTTGATTGTAGTCATCAAAAATTCTTTGAGTTATTCTGAAGGATGTGATTTTATCATCAGAAGTTCCGTGTTTACCTTTTCCTTGATATATAGATATTTTGTTTTCAAAAGCATCGTTGCTTGCTTCTATATTTTTCTTTCCACTTAATAAAGTCATATTGCCAATGGTATTTACAAATTCAAAACCATCTCTTTCATCTTCTATTACATGCTTCCATCCATATACTTCATTGAAATTTTGAGGAAGAATATGTTCAGCATGAATATTTCTATCCCCTAACCATATATATTCGGGTTTATCAATTTGATTATATTCTAATAATGCTAATACGGGTTTGCACCAAGGTTCTTGATATACATTGCCGCTTAAAGCACTTTCAACTCTTCCTTGAACTTTATTTTCTTTAATACTCTTTTCAAGTTCATATTTGATCTCATTAATCATTTTCTTTTCTTTCAACCATTTTATTAGATTGAAAGATGTCTGTTTAATCCTAGATAACGTAAATCCTGCTATCCAAAACAAGTAGAAAAATCTTCTTAAAGTCTTTTTGAATTCCTCTATTTCTGGATAACCAGTATGAATTGCGGTGCTTAAAATAGTTTTCCAATAAATAGACCATCTAAGATAAAAGAATGAATAATCTAAGGGATTTGTTGTATTATAAACTTCTTTTTTATATCCTGTTATAAAAGCTTTAAAATCACTAATTACGTCTAACGGATCTTCATTTTCAAATTGCCTTTCTAGTTCATCATATAAAGATCTCTTGGGGTTTGAAGCAAGAAGGAAATATTCATACATGACAAACAGTTCATTCATGCTTTCCTCGATATCTAGCGCAATATTTTCACAAGCAATCCAGTCCTGTAAAAATTGATCTTCCTTTCTTTTCACAACTTCTTGATCATACTTAGAATAAAGCTTGCCTATTAAATAACTTTTTATAAGATCTGAATTAGTCAAATCAAGTCCTCTGGCATTTAAAACTTGGAATAGCTTAATAGCAAACCCCACATTAGAACAATCAATTCTAATTATTTTAATCTGGTTAAAAATGTAATTTAATAAATTACCTGATTCTTTTTCTCCAAGCTCTTCTAATCTATTTCTAAACTCTACCGAAGTATTAATAAATTTGAACTCGGGAGCTTCATCTTTTCTAAGATCTTTTTTATATGGCTTTCTGTGATTTACGGTATTTCCTTTAATAATGAGGTTGTCAAAATCTGTACTATGATTAGAATGGGTAGCCAGACGTAATCTTCCGAATTTATCGCTAACCATTATAGCGTTCTTAATTTGTTCTATACCGATTGCAAAGGGGTCTTCCTCGCATTGTTTTTGATTTATAGTGGGATATAAATCGCGAATAGTAGCCATTAATATGATTAATGTTGTTAATCTTTGTTGACCATCTACAACGTCAAGATATTTTGTATTTTGACTTGAAGCAGCTGTAATAATAGAACCGAGAAAATAATTAGGCTCTTGGTTATGGTAGCTTTCAAGAATATCGTCCCATAATTTGTCAATTTCATCATCTCCCCATTTATAAGGTCTTTGATAGACCGGTATTTGATAAAGTGCGTCAGAATCGGTGAGTAATTTATTTATTGTTAAACTATTGGGCTTGAAACTTTCTTCCATCTATTTTATTTTTACTTATTTTTATCTGACTTAATTTTCTCCAACAACACATTAGCAGGTTCATAAGCTTTATCTGCTTTGCATTTAGCTACTTCGGCTTCGCTCAGTAGCATGCCCTCAAATGCTTTTTTAAGGATGCTTTGGCGTAAGGCTTGGGCTTTTTCAAGACTTTGGGTAATGCTTTCTTCTACTTTATCACAAACAGATAAACGACTTTCTATTTCCTGGACGATTTGATGTTGTTCTTGCTTTGAGCAAATGGGAATTTCTAATAATTCTATTCTACTTAATGCAAGTTTCCCTAACGTAGCAGAAAAAACACTTCCCTTAATTCTTATTTGAGCAATTAAAGAATTTAGCCAAAAAGACAAGTATTTGTTTGATAAACTTTTTGTTGTAATAATTTTAGCCGCATTTTCTGTTAAGACTGATAGGTTATGGGCTTTTGGAATAATACCCGCATCTCCAATACAAGCACCTACTATTGTGATATAAACATCTCCTGCATTAACGGTATACCTATAAAGTTCATTATAAGTGTCTTCATAAATATAGGTCAGTCCATTTTTAACTGTACCATCTTTTAGATTTCCAGCCATTATATAAATAAATTCCGTTTTATTTTCAGCGAATTTATGTCCTCTAGGCAATCTTTTTCCTCCTTTTACAGAACATATTTCACCAATTTTAACCCATTTAAATTGCTTTGATAAAGCAAATAAATTTTCTAGTTCTTGGTCATTTAAAGAATTGGATACTTTATTGGGTTTTGGTTTGACAGGCTTCTTTCCTATTTTCTTATTTGTTTCCCAAACTCTTATAGCTTTTTTCCAATCTACTAATTGTTGTTCATAATGCTTTTGGCGTTCCTCTTTTATCTTTTCTAATAATTCATCAGCAGAAGGTAAGTTGGTTTGTTTTTCTCGCCATTCTTTGGTCAATTCTCCTTCAAAAGCCTTTTTTAAAACAGCTTGTCTATAAATAACCAATTGCTCTTGTGCTTTTTTAAGGTCGGCAATACCACTAGCTAAACTGCTAAAAAGCTCTTCTATTTTTTTGACTATTGCTTTTTGTTCGACTAAAGATGGTATCACAACATTTAATTCTTTCAAATCAGTTAGTGAAACATTATTCATAGCACCACCTCTTGCTTTTGCTTTCAATTTTCTGGAAACAAATGAGTCAAGTTGTTTTCTTAAAAAATCAGCAATCAAAACTTTATTAAATCCATTTATGATTGCAAATGCTTGATTAGTATTTGCAGGTAAAACATCTTTAGATATTAAGCAAGTTTCACCTATTGTTCCAGCAATTGAAAACAAAACATCACCTTCTTTTAATTGTGAACGTTTTTGAGAATTATGTGCTTCTTCAGAAATAAATTGATGAATACTTTTTAATTCAATTCTTCCTTTAACAACATTTTCAATTTTAATGAAATTTATTCCTTGATTTTGATATTTATAACCATAAGTTGTAGGTGTGCTTCCCTTCGTTATTTTTGATGAAATTTCTCCCAACGAACATTCAATCCAATCTTCTTTCATTATGCTGCAAGTACTTCATTGAGTTCGTTAATAATTTCATTCATTTGGTTGCCAAATAATTGGTGCATTTTTCCTTTTCCGCCTTTGGCATCAAAAGGGGTGTAGTCTAAATCGTCTATTTCTATATGATAACTACTCACTACGTGGTCTTTTATCATACGTAACCAATCTAATTGTTCTGGTGTAAAGCGGTTATGTTGTCCCGCATTTTGCTTAAATATCCAGGTTTTAAAGTTTGCTTCTATTGTGCTGTCATAGGCTTTTAATTCGCTGTCTATTCCGCAAGCTCTTCTAATTAAAGAAACCAATGCAGTTAGGTTATCCTTAGGTTGATTAAGAACAGTTGCACCCTTCGACAAGCTCAGGGCAGCGTAAGCATCCCAAACATAATCTGGTGCTAATAATGGTTTTTCTAATTGTAGTTTTTCCATCACGTCTTTTATCATTTTAAAGGTGATGTCTCTGCGATTATAGGGTTGATTGTAAAAAATGCTTAATGCTTTAATTTCATCTTTGTTTGCTTCCAAATACTCTGTAAAGTCTTTTACAATTTCGGTTGCTTTATCTACAGAAGTGGTTTCCCATTCGCTTTTTGTAATAGTATCTATATTTATGCTATCTATAATTTGATCGTGCTGTTTACGTACATTATCTAGATAGTCATTTAACTCTCCATTAAATGTTTTGCTAGCTTCTAAAACTAATTGTTCTTGTGCCGATTTTTTAGCTTCTTCAATTAAAGCCGGTGTTTGGTCTTGCACAGGAATTTTGTCAATTTCTAGTTGTGCTTTAGTTTCAATTTCGTCTTGGTCGAAAGCAGTAATTAATGCTGCCGTCATTTGTTTTAAGTTCTTACCACCAGAAAACTCCAAGAGCTTGTCTTTTTCCTTTTCTGTAATTTCCTTTTCTAAACGAATTAATCGGTTGGCTAAAGACAAAAATAAATCTTCGTCTGCAACGCCCATTGTTACAGCTCCCAATAAATCTTTCATAGGTACAGATGGTTTGCGTTCTAAAGGTCTGCTGTCTGTTTTTTTAGATTTTGTTGCTCCAACAGCATCTACAATTACGAAATGGGTTTTTGTTTTGGCTGTTTTAGTTACTAATTGTAAAGAATCACTATTGATGGTTCGCGTTCCACGACCTTTCATTTGTTCAAAATAATTGATGCTTTTTACATCTCGCATAAACAATAAAACTTCTAAAGGTTTTACGTCTGTTCCTGTTGCAATCATATCAACAGTAACTGCAATTCTTGGATAATAAGAATTTCTAAAACGGTTTAAAATCGATTTTGGGTCTTCCTCAATTTTATAAGTTACTTTTTTACAGAAGTCATTTCCTTCGTCAAATTCTTCTCGAATGATTTTTATAATATCATCTGCGTGACTATCTGTTTTTGCAAAGACTAAAGTTTTTGGCACTTCGTAATCTCCATTTTCATCAATGCGATTTGGATAAATGGTCGTTTTTAATGCCTTTTTATATTCGCGAATAATGTTTCTAATTTGACTAGGATTAACTACTTTTTTATCTAAATCGTTGCGTTTGTAGTCGGTATCTTCGTCTTCCTGTTGCCAACGTTTTCTGCGTGTTAGTTTATCTCGTCTATCTACAAACCAACCAGATTCTATCATTGCACCATTTTGTGAAATGTCAGTTTCAATCGTGTACACATCATAAGGTACATTTACACCATCTGTTACAGATTCTTCGTAAGTATATTGGCTAACTACATTTTCATTAAAAAAACCGAAAGTTCTTTTGTCAGGCGTTGCAGTTAAACCAATTAAAAAAGCATCAAAATAATCTAGTACTTGTTTCCATAAATTATAAATGGAACGATGCGCTTCATCAATGACTATAAAATCAAATTGTTCAATGGGTACTTTTGGTGTGTACTCAACAGGAACAGCCTTGTTTTTTGACATTTTATTTTGAAGCCAAGAATTTTCGTTTGGATTATCGAGTTCAGCACTTTCGTCTAATTCTTCTCCTTTTAAAATAGAATAGAGGCGTTGTATCGTTGAAATACAAACTTGACTATCTGAAGCAATATAACTTGAAGATAAACGCTGTACATTGTATAATTCAGTAAATTTTCGATTGTCGTCATTTGGCTGAAAGGTCATAAACTCCTGTTCTGCTTGCTCGCCAAGGTTTTTGGTGTCCACCAAAAACAAAATGCGTTTAGCATCTGCGTGTTTTAATAAACGATACACAAAAGTTGCAGCTGTAAATGTTTTTCCAGCACCAGTTGCCATTTGAATTAAGGCTTTTGGTCTGTTTTTTTTGAAAGAATGTTCTAGATTATTAACTGCTACAATTTGAGCAGGACGCAATCCTGTTTCATCTAAAGCAGGAATTGATAACAATCTTTCTCGAAGAGATTGCCCCTTTTTCAACCATTCTGCAATTGTTTCTGGTTTATGAAAACTAAAAACATTTCTTCCTCTTGGTTTTGGGTCTCTATAGTCTGTAAACTTTGTTATGGTTCCTGTGCTTTCATAAACGAAAGGCAAAGGGTCGTTCTTTAAGTATTTTAATTTTGCGTTGGCATAGTTTGAAGATTGTTCTTCAACAACTGTAAGTCTGTGTCCTTCATCCTCACGTTTAGCTTCTATAATTCCGACAGGTTTTCGGTCTACAAAGAGTACATAATCGGCAGGACCAACATCAGTTTGGTATTCACGAACTGCAATTCCTTTGTTTGCAGATAGATCAACTTTATTTTTTGACTGGACTAACCAGTCAGCACTTTTCAGCATCTCGTCTATTTTATCACGAGCTATTTGTTCTGGATTTTGGTTAGAACCCTCAGAGGTCATAAAAAGTATTGTCTATAATAATTTGTGAAAAGATATAATTTAAAACAAAAAATAGCTAAAGCTACTTTTCTGAATCCAAAGCAAGCGCAGCATTTTTATTTATATTTTATAATTCAGCCATTATTAATTTATGGTATTTTGATTAGAGTTTATAAAATTGTCTATCTCTTTCTTTAAGTATTGGAAGTCTGAACTTAGCTCGATTTCAATAAGGTTCATTTTATTTCCGTCTATCCAATATTCAATTTTCCAGTTTGATTTCTCAATTCTAATTTTATACACATAGTTCTTTTCTTTCAGTTCAAGAAATCCTCCTTTACTATTACTCTTATAGTTGTAATTAATCAAACTCTCGCATAAACTTACAAGTAATGATTCTCTCTTATAATTGATGGTTCTGTTTTGTAATGTTTGAATTAGTTCGTTTAAGTATAAATTGGAATTTTGGGAGGAAGGAGAAATTATTTTTATTTTTTCAACGAGTACCTTAGTAAAATGACTTAGGATAATTAATTTAAAATCATTTTTTTCTTTAAAATAAATACCGGCTGGTCCTTCTGGGATTTTTCTAAAAGGAGAAAGTATAAGGAACAGATGATTTTTTTCTGAATATTTTTCTACACTTTCAACATAGTTTTTATAGTGAGCAAGAGGGTTATTCAATAAATGATTTTATCTTAAATTCAATGCAGATAACATGGTTTTCGGTTTCTATAAGTATATCTATTCTCTTATCACCTTCAATTCTTTGTTCGGCTATTACATTGATGATATTCCCAACTTCTTGGTTTTTAATTAATTTAATTAGAGGATCACCAAAATTTTTATTTTCGCCATTTACCTCCAGATAATTCGTGTTTAATAAGGCTTCTAAAAAAACATTTTTAAGACCGTGATTTTTTTTATCATCAAAAAAGTATACTAATAGATTAGACATGGAAACCTCTTTATTATGAACTTTCATAATCTCTAAGAGTGTTCTCTTTGGTTCTGGTAAGTTTTTTAAATCTTCTATGTATTGTGGTAATGGGTCAGTTAGTAGCATTGGCATTATTAAAATTTGTAAAACTAATTTAGGTTAAGCAACTCTCATCTTTTTAAGATTAGTGCCAAATTAGCCAATTAATAATGAAATGGATTGAGGGAATCCGTAAATAGGTGAAAAAGGAAGAAAATAAGAGTGAGAATTGACCAACTTAATTGATTATGAGTCTAAGCAGCAGTTGAAAAATAAAATTAAAAGACTAAAAATCGTCCCCTAATCCGTCCCCTATAAAAGAAAAAACCCCGTAAACGTAGTGTTTACAGGGTTTTTGAAAGCTTAAAAGTGGTACCTCCAGGAATCGAACCAGGGACACACGGATTTTCAGTCCGTTGCTCTACCAACTGAGCTAAGGTACCTCGCTAAAGCGGCTGCAAATATAAAATCATATTTTAAATTGTACAACACTTCTGCCTAAAAATACGTTATAAATTTAAATGTATTTTCTAATTACTTCATAGCATGCGGAATATCTATTTGTATTTTTGCCCAATATTTCAACATTTATGAATCTAGCTGTAGATATTGGCAACACACGCATTAAAATAGGTGTTTTTGCAAATGATAATTTAGTGTTTAAAACCGAAACTGATGAATCTGATTTTGAAAACGCTTTAAATGCAATTTTAAAAGAACATGAATTAACTACTGCTATCGTGGCCGCCAGCGGAAATTCTCAAAAAGTTGTCACTTTGCTTCAAAAATCGGGTCTTTTAGTCAAAATATTAGATCATAAAACTGTGTTACCATTCAAAAATCTTTATAAAACCCCACAAACATTGGGTTTAGATAGAGTTGCTCTGGTTTCAGCTGCTGTGAAAAGTTATCCCGAAAAAGATGTTTTAGTTATTGATGCCGGTACCTGCGTCACTTATGATTTTAAAAATAAACGTGAGGAATACTTAGGGGGAAGTATTTCGCCTGGGTTGCAAATGAGGTTTAAGGCACTTAATACATTTACGGCAGGTCTGCCACTTATTGAGTCTGGTGATGATGTAGTACGCATAGGTGCAGATACAAAAGAGGCCATACAATCTGGTGTTATTTGGGGTATTACTGCAGAAATAAATGGTGTAATAGATTGGTATAAAAATAAATACAACGATTCAACAATTATTTTAACAGGAGGGGATATGCTATTTTTGTCTAAAACCTTAAAAAATGGCATCTTTGCCAACTCAAATTTTCTCCTGGAAGGATTGAATTACTTAATATTATTCAACAAAAATCAATGATAAAAAGGCTTTTAGTGGTAGTAGTGTTTATCTTGGCTGCACCTATTTTCGCACAAGAGGGAACCTCGTCACCCTATTCATATTACGGTGTCGGGTCTTTAAATTTTAGAGGAACGGTAGAAAATCAAGCCATGGGAGGGTTGAGTATTTTAGGAGACAGTGTTCATCTTAACCTATTAAACCCCGCAGGTTACGGTGCTCTTAAACTTACTAATTACACATTAGGTGGTGAGCATAGTGAGATCAATTTAAAAAGTGAAGAAGGTTCTGCATCAAACAGATCAACAAGTTTAAACTATTTGGCCCTTGGTTTTCCATTATCAGATAATTTAGGAGCTGGTTTTGGTGTATTGCCGTACACTTCAGTTGATTATAAGATAACTAACGAAAGTGATGATGCTTATCGCTATTACTACGGTAGAGGAGGCCTTAATAAAGCATTTTTAAGTTTTGGTTACGAGCCTTTCAAGGGTTTCCGTGTAGGTGTTACCGGTAATTATAACTTTGGTAGTATAAGAAATGAGGCTGTGTATGATGAAGATGATGTATCTTACGGTGTGCGAGAAGTTAATAATTCAGACTTAAGTGGTTTTTCTTTCAATATTGGTTTGCAGTATGAGAAAGCTTTAGAGAGCGGACTTACACTTTATAGTTCATTAAATTATATTCCAGAAAGTACACTCACTTCAGAGAATACACGTAATCTGGAGACTGTACTAATTTCGCGTTCAGAGAATGCAGTTCTTTCCGTTGTTGATCAACAAAGCGTAGCCGTAGATAATAACGATCTTGTATTGCCATCTGAGGTTACTTTAGGTTTTGGTGTAGGAGAGCGCAATAAATGGTTTGCTGGGGGTGAATTTTCTTCACAGCAAAGCAGTGATTTTACAAATCGTACATTTGAAATATCAAATGCTCAATTTAATAATGCTTCAAAATATAGAATAGGTGGTTATTTTGTGCCTAAATTTAATTCTATAACAAGTTACTGGGATCGTGTGACTTACAGAGCTGGAGCGAGATTTGAAGAGACAGGGCTCATGATCAATAATGAGGATATAAATGAGTTTGGCATATCTTTTGGAGTTGGTTTACCAATCGGGCGTGCCTTTAGTAATGCAAACCTTAGTTTTGAATACGGTCAACGCGGAACAACAAGCTCAGGTCTGGTTAAAGAAGACTTTTTTAAATTTGGTCTAAGCCTTTCACTTAATAGTAAGTGGTTTGTGCCTAATAAATTTAATTAAAATCATTAATATTGCTTACAAATCCTAAAACAACGATGAAAACAAAATTAACACTACTTTTTATAGCCTTTGTTGCAGGTACTAGTGCAGTTATGGCGCAAGCTACCGAAGAGTGTATAACGACAATGTCTATATTTTCAGAACACGCTAAAGTGAAGAATTATGACGCTGCTTACGAGCCTTTTATGAAGCTGCGTAAAGATTGTCCTAAAACCTCTTTTGCTCTATATCAATATGGAGAGCGTCTTTTAAATGACAAGATAGACAAAGCAACTGGTGCAGAGAAAACAGCTTTCGCGAAAGATCTTATCGCAATGTATGAGGAGAAATATGCAAACTTTCCTGATAAAACAGAGCAAGGTTCAAATATTTCAGATATCGCACAAGTGATGTATGATAATGGTATTGGTACTAAAATGGAACAATACAAAAAATTTCAGGAAGCTTGGGATACAGATAAAAAATCGTTCACAAATGCAAAATCACTTTATGTGTATTTTACACTTGCGGTAGAGCTTCAGGAATCTGGAGAACTTGAACTTCAGGATATTTTTAACTTGTATGATGATATTCAGGGTAAAATAACTGAAGAGCAAAACAATTATGCAGAAAACATGCAGCCTCTAATGGAGAAAGAAGAAGCTGGAACAAAGTTGACTTCTAAAGAATTACGTTCTAAAAAGATAGCTGAAGGAAATCTTGAGAACTACTCTAAGGTTGCAGGTGCAATAGATGGTAAATTAGGTAAGCTTGCAGATTGTGATAATTTAATTCCTCTTTATCAAAAAGATTTTGAAGCTAAGAAAGATGATATTGACTGGATCAAGCGTGCGGCAGGTAGAATGTCTGGTAAAGAATGTACAGAAGATCCTTTATTTATAAAGCTTGTTGAGCAATTAGATAAATTAGAGCCTTCTGCTAAGACTGCTTATTACTTAGGCCAGCTTGCTGAGAAAAGTGGAGATAATGCAAAAGCCTTAGAATATTATGAAGAGTCTGCAAATCGTGAGACTAATAATGATGATAAGGCAAGAGTATTAGGCCGTATAGGTGATAAAATGATGAGCAAGAATAGCTACAGTAATGCAAGGTCTTATTACAGAAAAGCATTACAGGCTAAGCCGTCAGCTGGTATTTACTACCTGAAAATTGCTCAAATGTATGCTGCTAGTGCAAACAACTGTGGTAATTCAGTTTTTGATAAAAGAGCCGTATACTGGTTAGCTGCAGATTATGCTGCAAGAGCTGGAAGAATAGATCCTGCTTTAGCAAGTCATGCAAATGCAACTGCTGCCAGCTATAGAGCTAAAGCTCCAGATAAAACGATGATTTTTAATGCTGGTAACCAAGGGCAGAAAATTAATTTTAACTGCTGGATAGGAGAGAGCGTTACTGTACCTAGTCTTTAGGTGAAGATAAAATCTCAATACATATTATTAAAACTGGTCACAGCTTTTGCTGTGACTTTGTTTTTTAGCTGTGCTAATAAATCTGGAGAGATACAGCGCTTTAGGCAAAAGGCAGACGGTCCTTCTGCAGAAGGTGAAGGTATTGTTCTTAAATATACAGACTCAGGAAAGGTAGTAGCTACTTTGCGTACGCCTTATATGCTTGATTATAGTATTTCAGATTTTCCTTATCAGGAATTTCCCAGAGGTGTAGAGGTGACTTTTGTTGATGATAATAAAAAAGAGAATTTTATTACATCAGATTATGCCATACGTTACAAAAGCAATGATCTTATAGATCTAAGGCGTAATGTGGTTTTAATTACAAGTGACAGCACGATTTTAAATGCATCTCAGCTTTTCTGGGATCAAAAGAATAAATGGGTATTTACAGATAAGCCTTATACTATACGTTTTCCTGACGGTTCTTTAAACAATGGTAATATGTTTGACAGCAGTGAGGACTTTAAAATTTTTATATCTTTAGATAATCAGAGCAAAATGTATTTAAAAGATGCACAATTAGGCTCAGGACAAGACAGTTTGCAATGACAAGATTTTTTAAATTTTTTGAATACGCCTACCTGATTTTTGCGGGACTATTCATTTATGAAACAATACGTATCTGGCCAACAGAACGCAACAGAGCCTATCTTTTTATTTTCTTTACAGTAGTAGCGTTAGGTATGTTTTTCTTTAAAAAGCACTTCAGGAAGAAATACGAGAAAAATAAACAGGATTAATTGTATTGATGGAGACAGAAGTCTTGATTATCATAATATCGCTAATACTTTCAGCCTTTTTCTCTGGGATGGAGATCGCTTACGTATCTTCTAATAAGATTCATATTGAGATCGAGAAAAAGCAAAACGATCTTATAGCTAAAGTATTAACCCGTCTTACTGAAAAACCTTCAAAGTTTATCGCGACTATGCTCGTGGGTAATAATCTGGCTTTAGTGATCTATGGCTATTTTATGGGCGCCATTTTGCAAAACTGGATAGAAGGAGTGAACTTTGACTTTGAGTGGTTAAACACCTTCTTGAAAGAATTTAGTTTACTTACACAGACCATCATTTCAACTCTGGTAATTTTGTTTACAGCAGAATTTTTGCCAAAGGTCTTCTTTCAGATTTATGCGAATTCGCTGCTTAAGATTTTTGCAGTGCCAGCTTATTTGTTTTATCTGCTTTTCAGTTTTATATCGTCGTTTATCATTTGGATTTCAGACAAAGTTTTAAAACGATTTTTTAGAACTGAAGGTGATGAAGTGCAGTTGGCATTCACAAAGGTAGAATTAGGAAACTATATTACAGAGCAGATGGAATCTGTAGAAACCCACGAGGAGTTGGATTCTGAAATACAGATCTTTCAAAATGCCCTTGAATTTTCAGAAGTTAAAGCCCGCGAAGTAATGATACCGCGTACAGAGATGATAGCCGTAGAGAAAAGTGAGACACCGGCCGCTCTCAATGCTTTATTTACAGAGACAGGTCTTTCTAAAATACTGATCTACAAAGAATCTGTAGATGATATTATAGGCTACGTACATTCTTTTGAACTATTTAAAAAGCCAGAATATATCACTCAGGTTTTAATGCCTGTTATTTTTGTGCCGGAAACGATGCTTATAAAAGATATTTTGAATATTCTTATTAAAAAGCGAAAGAGCATCGCAGTAGTGATAGATGAATATGGTGGTACCAGCGGTATGATGACTGTTGAGGATATTGTTGAAGAACTCTTTGGCGAGATAGAAGATGAGCATGATAGCGTCGTGCTTATAGAAGAGCGCTTAGGCGAAAATAACTATAGGTTCTCTGCTCGTCTTGAGGTAGATTATATAAATGAGAACTACAAACTCGATCTTCCTGAAAGTGAAAACTATGGTACTTTAGGCGGTTTAATCGTAAATCATACTGAAGGTATACCTGAAGAAAATGATATTGTAGATATAGACGGATATCAATTTCATATTCTTGCCACATCTAATACTAAAATCGAGCTTGTAGAAGTCAAGGTATTAGAAGAAGATTAGACTTATTCACAACAAATTTTATTTTGATTGCTTTCGGTTTTATTTTTTCATTTAAAATGGTATTTTCGCCCCCTAATTAATAAAAAATAGTTAACTGATAAAAGCGGGTTTTTTTGACTGATGTCGCGTGAACCAAATCAGCACTATTGAGAATCAACAAGGTTCTTAGATAACATACTTATAAAAATGGCAGTTTTAAACAAGATTAGACAGCGTTCAGTATTCTTAATCATCATCATTGCACTTGCATTGTTTTCTTTTGTGCTTGCAGATGTTCTTAAGAGCGGTGGATTCTCATCACAAAAATCACAACGCGTTCTGGCTGTAGTAAATGGTCAGGAGATAGATCAACAGGATTTTGCGCGTAAAGTAGAGGTGCAAACGAGCAGATATGGTTCTGCAATGACCACTACTCGTGCAATGAATGCAGTATGGGATCAAGAATTGAGAAGTTTACTTCTTGATGATCAACTTGAAGAACTTGGTATTACCATAGAGCAGGACAGGTTAAACAATATCTTAAAAGATGCGTTGCAGGAAGATCCTCGTTTTCAAAACGAAGATGGTACTTTCAGCGAAAGCAAAATGAGAGAATTTGTAGCTACATTAAAGTCTACAAATCAGGATATGTATAACCAGTGGGTAGAATATGAGAACCAACTGGCAAAAGGAGAAAAAGAGCGCATTTATTTCAACCTTGTGAAAGCCGGTGTAGGTGCAACCTTAAAAGAAGGAAAGCTTGCCTATGAAATGGAAAATAATACGCGTGATATAGAATATGTACAGGTTCCTTATTCTTCAATTCCAGATGAAGATGTTGAAGTGACTAAAGATGATGTGCAGAAATATATCAATGCTCATAAAGAGGATTATCAAACTGAAGCTACAAGAAATCTTCGTTTTGTGAAATTTCAGGAGAAAGCAACATTAGGAGATGAGAATCAGGTAAAAGATGAAGTTGCTGCTTTTTTAAACAGTAAAGTTGCATATAACGCTGCTGCGAAAATAAACGATACCGTAACCGGTTTTGCAAAAACCGCTACCCCGGAAGAATTTGTAAATGAATATTCAGATCTTCGTTTTGATGACAGATTCTTCTTCAAAGATGAATTACCTGCAGCTATCAAAGACAGCATTTTCGATCTAAATGTAGGAGATGTTTACGGGCCATACAAAGACAATGGCTTTTATAAGGTTTCCAGAGTTGTTGCTGTGAAGCAATTACCAGATTCAGTTAAAGCATCACATATTTTATTAACCTATGCAGGTTTACAAAATGCTGGTACAGAAACAAGAACTAAAGCTCAGGCTAAAACGCTTGCAGATAGTCTTGCTGCTGTTATAAAAAGTAATCCTTCTAAGCTTGCAGAACTTGCTCCTGAATATTCTGCAGATGGTGGTAGTAGGGATAAAGGTGGTGAGCTAGGTTATGCGCCAAAGAATATGTACGTGCAGCCTTTTAATGATTTCATTTTTGAGGGTGAAAAAGGTGATATTGGCGTAGTAGAGTCAAATTTTGGATACCACATTATTCACATAGAAGATCAAAAGAACAAGCAACGCGCTATAAAAGTTGCTACTGTAGCAAAAGCTATAGAGCCATCTCAAAAGACGATTAACGATGTCTTCACAACAACCACTAAGTTTGAGATGAGCACTAATGCAGATAAACAAAAGTTTAGTGAGATCGCTAAAGACAGCAATTATGTTGTGCGCCCGGTAAACGGCGTTAAAATATTAGATGAGAATATTCCTGGTGAGGGAAGCCAGCGTGAGATCGTAAGATGGGCTTTTGAAGATGAAACTAATACAGGAGATATTAAGCGTTTTCAGGTGGAAGATGGTTACCTGGTAGTACAACTTACTAAAAAAGGAGAAAAAGGATTAATGAGCGTAGAAGATGCATCTGCTCGTGTAACTCCTCTTGTGCGTAATGAGAAGAAAGCAGAACTTATAAAAAATAAGATTTCTGGAACCGATCTTCAGGCTATTGCCAAAAATCAAAATGTAACTGTTCAAACAGCATCAGCATTGAATCTTAAAAACCCTACTATTGCAGGAGCTGGTACTGAACCTAAAGTTGTAGGCGCTGTTTTCTCTTTAAAAGAGGGACAGGTTTCTGCTCCTATTGTAGGAGACAGAGGTGTATACGTTGCAAAAGTAACTAAAGTGAACCCGGCTGCAGCTATGGATAATTATACAAGTTTTGCAATGCAGCAAACAAGTGCAAATCGTGCAGCAGTAAGTAATAATGTAGTACAGGCGCTAAAAGATGAAGCAGATATAGATGATAGAAGATCTAACTTTTATTAATTAAGACACCTTTTATTATTGTAAGAAAACCACTCTTAGATATTATTCTTAAGGGTGGTTTTTATTTTAAGATCATTTGAGAAAAGGGAATGATCGTTTCATAACCTTTATTTTTAAAATAGGTCATGTCTTCTTCACTTCCGGTGGCCATTACAAAATCACCGCCCCAGCCACCTAGACTTTTTACTATTCCACTGTTATAATTTGAAAATAAAACTGACTGTACAGTTGGCGAATTTATGAGCTCAGAAAGGAGGTTTTCATGTGTTTTAAGCAGGTTTTCAAAGCCGGATAGATTATCACATTCTAAAATCTCGTAAGTAAGGTCAGTAATTGCCGTTTTTACCCGATTTAATGCCGTTTTAGGCTGATTTTTATAAGATGCTATAGCATCACGACTATTGCGCTTCTGGTTGAGATAAATAAAGAATATGCGGTCTGCAAAATCAGGTTGAAATTTTACAGCCTTAACTTCCGACTTGGCGTGTTTTATCTTGTATAGAATGGGAGTATTATTCTTCGCGCAGGCGATATCATAGCCGCTGCCTCCAAATGTGTTGTTTAATAATTCGTAGGCATTAATTTCTGCCCATTCAGCAATATTATTTATCAAAGTAGAAGATGTGCCAAGGCCCCAGTTTGTAGGGAAATCTAAGTGCGTTGTAACTTGATACTGAAAATCATCTTTGAGGAAATTAGTATTTAGACGCTTCGCTTCTGCTAAAATTTGAAGTAGACGCTCTTCAACAGAAGCCGGCTTTGAATCTTTGTTGTAAGCAATTATTTGTTCGGCGGAAATGAACGTTTCAAGCCAGATGTTGTTCTTGTGATCCAGACTTCGCCAACTAATGCCGCTTTTACCTCCTTTATCAACTGTAAGTGATTGGCCGTATCTCGAAGGTATCGCCAGAGCCTGAGCGCCATCAAGAACAACATATTCACCGGTTAAGAGTAATTTGCCGTTGCTGTAAAATGTTTTGCTCATTGTCTATAAGCTTCTACCAGTTCTATAACGGCGTTGTGAGAAACCTGTGCAGTTTTAAAATGCTCTATGGCGCGTTCCTTTTCAGAATTTGTTGCTTCCAGCTGATTTAAGATATTCATCAAATGCATTTTCATATGCCCTTTTTGAATTCCCGTAGTAATAAGAGATTTTACAGCGCCAAAGTTTTGAGCAAGTCCTGCAACGGCAGTAATCATCATTAATTCTTTGGCCGATGGATTTCCCAGAAGTTCAAGATTTAATTTTACCAGTGGGTGCAGTTTTGTGAGTCCGCCCACAGTGCCTAATGCCAGCGGAATTTCCATCCAGAATGTGAAAATGCCGTTTTCTATTTTAGCATGAGTTAAGCTGCTATACATGCCATCTTTAGCCGCATAGGCGTGAACTCCTGCTTCTACAGCTCTAAAGTCGTTTCCGGTAGCGAGCACAACGGCGTCAATACCGTTCATGATACCTTTATTATGTGTGACGGCGCGATAAGGTTCTACTTCTGCAATTTTAACCGCCTGAATAAACTTAGTAGCAAAAATTTGCGGGTCAATATCATTTTCAGCCAGATCTTCAACAGGGCAACTCACGCTAGCGTGCACAAGGCAGTCTGGAACGTAATTAGACAAAATGCTCATCACGATTACCAATTCGTTCTTAAATTGCTCTTTTTGTTTATAAACGTCGTATTCTCGTGTAAGCGTTGCAGCAAGTTGCTCAAGGCAGGTATTGATAAAATTAGCGCCCATCGCATCTTTAGTTTCAAAGGAGCAATGAAGTTGATAATAATTATCGAGCTCTTCTGTTTTGTTTCTAAGTTCTATGTCTAGCAGGCCACCACCTCTTTTTTCCATGCTGGTGGTAAGTGGTTTTGTTTCGGCTATTAGTTTTGGTTTGATCGTATTGAAAAACTCTTGCAAGTCTGTTGATTTCCCTGTAAAGGTAAAATGCACATGACCTATTTTAGTTGTGCCCAGAATTTCCGCCTTAAAACCACCGCGATTCATCCAGAATTTTGCTGCTTTACTTGCCGCCGCGATCACAGAACTTTCTTCTATTGCCATGGGGATCGCATACGCCTGATCGTTGATCACAAAATTAGGCGCAATACCTAGCGGTAAGTAATAGTTAGAGATAGTGTTTTCTATAAATTCATCATGCAGCTGTTGCAATTTCTCATTGGTATTCCAATACTGTGTGAGAATGCCTTGAGCGGAAGGATTATCGCTGAGATAAGTTTGGGTTAACCAATTTATTTTTTCGGTCTTAGAAAGTTTAGAAAAGCCTTGAATTGTTTTGGTCATAGCAGACAAAAAGGAGATTTTATGCACAAATATACCATTTTTACTATGCTACAGGCAGATTTTTAGAATCTCGTACAACCTGGGTTTGCAGGATGAATTGTTACTTATTCATAGTTTAAAATGCAGTGTTAAAGCAAAATATCACTGAGAATTCTTAAATGAAAGCGTCTTACGCTTTATAACTCTTAGGCTTTTAACAGCATAATCGCCCTTTCTTTGCTTATTTTTTAGTAAACTTGGCGATCTATTTTTAAGAAGTTCACATAATATGAAGTTGAATCTGCAATGCGTCATCGTTTTCTTCCTGATGACCTTTGGGGCAACCGCCCAAAAAAAATCTATAACCCTAGAAGAAATTTGGAATGGTACTTTTAGAATGGAGTATATGGATCGTTTGCACTCGATGCAGAACGGTAAAGAATACTCTCTTTTAAATTATGACCGGTCACAAGGTAACCGCACCATAGATCTCTATAGTTATGAAACAGGTGAAAAACTGCGCACGATCGTTAGCGCTGCAGATTTGCCAATAGAGAATTTTGTAAGCTATGATTTTAGCAAAGATGAGAGTAAGATATTACTGGGTACTAAGGTGAGATCTATTTTTCGCAGATCCTCAATAGGTGACTACTACGTCTACGATACAGCATCAAAAAAACTTACTAAAGTTGCAGATCAACCTATACAAGAACCCACATTTTCACCTGATGCATCTAAAGTTGCCTACGGTGTAGCCAATAACCTTTTTATTAAGAATCTTGTCTCTGGTGAGACGCTGCAATTAACAAAAGATGGCGAGAAGAATAAGATAATCAATGGTATTAGCGATTGGGTTTATGAAGAAGAATTTTCTATTGTAAGAGCTTTCGACTGGAATCTTACAGGAGATAAACTTGCATTTATAAAGTTTGATGAAGAGGCGGTACCAGAATTTTCTATGGATGTTTATGGGACTGATCTTTATCAAAAAGAGGATGTCTTTAAATATCCTAAAGCAGGTGAGCCTAACTCTACAGTAAGTCTTCACATTTACGACCTGGAGACAAAGGCGATAGCAGATGTAGATCTTTCTCAATATGAGAATTACTACATCCCAAGACTTCAGTTTACAAATGAAGATGATATTCTCGCAGTGCAAACCTTAAACAGAAAACAGAATAAGCTTGATCTTATTTTTGTTGATGCTTCACAAAACAAAGCTTCTCGTATACTTGAAGATACAGATGCTGCTTACGTTGATGTTACAGATAATCTTACTTTTCTAGATGACAATAACTTTATCTGGACAAGCGAGAAGGATGGCTGGAATCATATTTATCTGTATGATAAAGCAGGAAAGCTTAAAAACCAGATCACAAAAGGAAACTGGGAGGTAACTTCTTATTACGGCTATGATCCTAAAACAAATCGTGTTTTCTACCAAAGCTCAGAAAATGGATCAATAAACCGCGGAGTTTATGCTGTTAAGCTGAATGGGTCCAAAAAACAGGCGCTTTCTGCCGAAAAAGGCACTAATAATGCCGATTTTAGTACAGATTTCACCTATTATATCAATACTTTTTCTGATGCCGAAACGCCATATGTTTTCACACTCAACAGGGCTAAAGACGGGAAATTGATAAGAAAGATAAAAGACAATACTAATTTACAGAATCAACTGGATGAGTATGAGATTTCACAAAAGGAATTTTTTACACTGCCCATAAACGGGGAAGATCTCAACGCCTGGATGGTAAAACCTAAAAACTTTGATCCTAATAAGGAGTATCCGCTTTTTATGACTCAGTATTCGGGTCCCGGTTCACAAAGTGTTGCAAACAGCTGGAGCGGATCAAATGATTACTGGTACCAGATGCTTGCGCAAGATGGTTACATTATTGCTTGTGTAGACCCACGTGGAACGGGTTTAAAAGGGCGTGATTTTAAGAAAATGACTCAAAATGAATTGGGTAAATATGAAGTTGAAGATCAGATCGCTGCTGCGAAATTATTAAGCGAGCGTGATTATATTGATGCAGACAGAACAGGAATTTGGGGCTGGAGTTATGGCGGTTTTATGTCTTCTAATTGTCTCTTTCAGGGACCAGATACGTTTGAAATGGCAATTTCTGTAGCGCCGGTAACGAGCTGGAGATTTTATGACAGTATTTATACAGAGCGTTATATGTCTACCCCGCAGGAAAATGCTTCCGGTTATGATGATAATTCGCCGTTGAGCCACGTGGGGACACTTAAAGGAAAGTATTTATTGGTTCACGGGAGTGCAGATGATAATGTGCATGTGCAAAATACTATGCGATTAATTGAAGCTTTGGTGCAAGCTAATAAGCAATTTGACTGGGCAATATATCCTGATAAAAACCACGGGATCTATGGGGGGAATACAAGATTGCATCTTTATACCAAGATGACCAATTTCATTAAAGAGAATTTATAATATACTAATTAAGAAAATATGGAATTTAAATATGGCGGTTCTGCCACAAATCAAAAAACAGTTTTAGGACATCCGTCGGGTCTTTTTGTTCTCTTTTTTACAGAGATGTGGGAGCGGTTTTCTTACTACGGTATGCGTGCTTTGTTAGTGCTTTTTCTGGTTACTTCTATTATAGATGAAGGCTGGGGCTGGGAGCGTGCAGATGCGCTTATGTTATACGGGTGGTATACTGGTTTAGTTTACTTGACGCCTATCATTGGTGGTTTGATTGCAGATAAGCTAATGGGTTATAGAAATGCAATTATTTTAGGTGCATTTTTGATGACTTTAGGTCATGCTTCTATGGCTCTCGAGATATTTTCAGATCCTTTTTTCTTTATAGGTCTTGGTCTTCTTATAGTAGGTAATGGATTATTTAAACCCAATATTTCTTCAATCGTTGGTCAGCTTTATAAAAGTCAGGGTAAGGAGAAAGATGCCGGTTATACCATTTTCTATATGGGTATAAATGCAGGTGCCTTTTTAGGTATTTTGCTTTGTGGTTATATAGGAGAGCAATTAGGCTGGCATTATGGTTTTGGTCTTGCAGGTGTATTTATGTTTTTTGGTATGCTGCAGTTTTATTACGCCCAGAAAATATTCGGAAAAATAGGTTTGTCTCCATCGGCTTATAATGATTTTGAGGCTAGTGAAGAAAATCCCGCAGAGCAGGAAGAAGAACTTAAAGAAGTACAAGAAGATGCAAACCATGCCACAGTAAGACGCGATCGCCTTATTGTTATAGGTGTATTTGCATTTTTTACTATTTTCTTCTGGTGGGCATTTGAGCAGGCAGGTGGTTCTATGACATTATTTGCGGCAGATTATACAGATCGTGTTCTTGAAGGTAATGGTGCATTAATATTTAAAATAGCTAATACGTTACTCACTGTAATTCCTGTGGGTATAATTAGTTGGGTTTTAATACGACTATTTAGACAAACATTCTCAAAATATGCTTTAGCAAATATTTTATTGGGAACCAGTTTTGTTATTATCTGGGCAATCGTAATATGGATGCTAGGCAGACAATTTGCAGATGAAGCACCAGAAGTACCTGCATCATGGTTCGGAATTCTCAACTCATTTTTCATTATCACATTTGCACCGCTTTTCTCTAAGATCTGGCAGAGTAAACTCAATCCATCAGGGCCGGTTAAATTTGCAATTGGTCTTATACTAGTAGGGCTGGGATTTGCTATTCTTGCATTTGGTTCTATGGGTATACCACAGGGAGCAAAAACGGCTTCTGTAAGCATGATATTTTTAATTCTCGCCTATCTCTTTCATACTTTGGGTGAGCTATGCGTATCACCGGTAGGTCTTTCTTATGTAAGTAAACTTGCTCCGGTAAAACTGGTGGGACTTATGTTTGGTGTTTGGTTTGTAGCCAACTTTATTGCTAACTTTTTAGCAGGTCTTACAGGAAGTTATCTTGATCCTATTGTAGAAGATTATGGTATGACAACTTTCTTTTTAATCTTTACTTTAATCCCAATAGGTGCCGGAATATTGATGCTTTTAGGAAGCAAGTTGCTCGTCAAGATGATGCACGGTATTCGTTAATATTTTATGGAATACCTTTTGCTTAATGTTGAGTATAAATAGGATGTTATGAAAAAAATGTTTTACTCTTATTCCTGATTTTAGCTTCTTTTGGGACGAAAGCCCAGGAAATAAAATGGATGAGTATGAACGAAGCTCTGGCTGCCCAGAAGAATGAACCTCGTAAGATTTTTATGGATGTTTTTACAGATTGGTGTGGACCCTGCAAAATGCTTGATAAGAATACCTTTCATAATGCAGACGTAGTAAAATATGTGAATGCTAATTTCTATGCTGTAAAATTTAACGCCGAAGGGACAGAGAAGATAAAATATCAGGATGAAGCTTATGGCAATCCTAATCACGATCCTAACCGCAAGGGGCGTAACAGCCAGCATAATTTTGCGCAGGCAATGGGCATTAACGCTTACCCAAGCATGGTTTTCTTTGATGAAAAAGGGAATTTTATACAGCCGTTACCGGGTTATTTAACACCAGAGCAGCTGGAGATTTACCTTAAGATAATAGCTTCAGATGATTTTAAGAAGATAACTACTGCAGAAGAATGGGAGAAATATCAATCTAATTTTACCGGAACCTTTAAAAGTTAAGCTTTTTGGTCGAGTAGAGTTTGTGTAAACATGGCTTTAGAACAGGCTGAAGATTAAATAACTTTAAAACTCATAATATCCCTTTTCATACGTGCTGTGAAAAGGGATATCTTTTTTAATACAAGTAGCTTTCCATCGGGTTACATAACTGCGGTAGTTGCTGCCATCTGCAATGACCTTCACGTTGGGATAAAGTTTTATAAGTCGGTCAAGATTTATCTGTGGGCTTTCAGTCAGAACCACAAAATCTGGCTTAAAATGGGGCACATTATAAATACCTGTGCTGTCTATAAGCAATATTTCATTTCGTTTAAAGCGAAAGTAATTTTGTAAACTTTCCTCTTCAATAGTTTTGGCCTGAGTGTTCTCGAGAAAGGGATTGATCTGATTGTCAAAATTTTCTAACGGAATCGAATCACGATGATAAACAGCCAACTTCTGCCCAGCCTCTTCTATGAAAAGCGACTGTCGATTTTTGTGTAAAACATAAAGTTCTGATCTGGTCTGCGATTTTTCGAAGATAAGCGCGATTATCAGGATCAAAAAGGCGGTAAGTGTTGTTATAAGTCTTTTATAACTGTACTTTTTTAATAGAAATATAAAAGGAATTATTAGGAGATAGCTTACCACAAGCATTAATGCCGAAAAGGTGATGTGTTGAAATACCAAGTTCTCAAAACTTGCAATCCAACTTATAAAATCATTGAGACAGGTGATCATAAAATTGAAAATCTGCAAAACAAAGTCGGGCAAAATATGAAATAAACCGAGAAATAAAACCAAAACACCGCAGCTTAAAATCAGCCCCAGAACAGGTAAAATCACCAAATTTGATACTAAAAACAGCCCCGGAAATTGATGAAAATAATAGATGCTTAGCGGTAAAACTCCTATTTGAGCAGCAATACTCACACTGAATATACCCCAGAAAAGCTTGGCTAAGAAAAATTGTGGATTCCATAATTTAATAAAAAGTGGTTGTACCCAAATTATAAAGAATACAGCGAGATAACTGAGTTGAAATCCTACTTCATAAATAAGTGAAGAATTGAAAAGTAGCAGGACAAAAGCCGAAAAAACCAGAGCGTTTAAACCAGCATTTTTTCGATTAAAGTAAATGCCAATTTGTATAAAGCTAAACATGGTCGCCGCTCTAAGAACAGAAGGCGAGAAGCCTGTTATAAACGCAAACACCCAGATCATAGTAATTATAAAGACCGTGCGACTAAGTTTAATTATGGGAGTATTGCCCAGAGGATTCAGCAAGAATTGTAGCAGCAGCATAATAATACCCACATGCAACCCTGAAACTGCCAGGATATGTATCATTCCGGCGGCAGCGTAATCTTCGTTTAGGTCTGTTGATAATTCTTGTCTTTGACCGAGTAATAAAGCCTCAATTACTGCCCGATTTTTAGCATTAATCAGCCGATTTTCAATACTTTTTTGGAGGTTTTCTCTAAATACTGCTGCGTAACCTTTGAGTGTTTTTACCTGAGTATTTAGCACATATAACTGATTTGTATTAACAGAAATCTGCTTATAAACTCCTTGTTTCTTTAGGTAATTCTTATAATTAAATTGATAGGGATTTTTGGGTGCTGGTACTTTTGCAATGTCTGCAGCCAGAAAATAAGTGCCGTCAACTTTTAATTCTTCAGATCTTTCTAGGCTGTCTTTATATAGGTAGACCAGAACTTTACCGGAAGTTTTCTTGCCGGCCAGTTCATTTAATTCGGCATAAAATCTTTTAGCATATATACCGGGTTTTAGAACTTCTTTAATTGTGACTATTGCCCCTGATTGTGATGAGCAATGTATGTTTTCATAATGAGAGGCAGTGTTTAAAGGGTCCTGTAGCTTTGAGGTTAATATTCCCAGAGAAATAAAAGTTACTACCGTAAGGACGGCAAATAACCACGAGTTGATTCGCTTATAAAAAGTATAGAGATGGGTGCTAAAAAGAACTACAAAAGAAATGAGACATATAACCCCTATCTCTAATGCCGAAAGGTTAATATAGGGTGAGAGTAGGATGCCCAGCAACAGGGCAATTGTGATAAAAAGTATGGTGTAGTTAAAACCTTTCATTGTAAAACTCACTGCGGAACTTTACAATAATAACCAAAAAATCAATCTTTTAGATGATTCTGCGAGCTTCTGTGTAGGCATTGTTCCAGTAGCCTTCATTAAGCGATGAGATTATTACGCCTTGCGAAGTTGTAGAATGAATGAATAAAATCTGCCCGGGTAAAATATCTACAACCATACCCACATGGTTTATACGGCTACTTCTGTTAGTTTTAAAAAATAAGAGATCACCCACATGCACCGCATCTGTTTTTATTTCTTTTCCTACACCTGCCATATCACGGCTTACTCGGGGCAGGGCAATATTTTCCTGCTGGTAAGCAACATAGACTAATCCGCTGCAATCCATACCTTTTGATGTTGTACCGCCAAATTTATACCGGGTGCCTTCAAATTTTCTGGCGTTGTTCACAACATTGATCAGTAGTTGATCTTTAGGTAATGAGTTTTCGGTTCGCGTTCTTTTTACTGCTGCGGGTACTTTTTTAGAACTGCCGCATGAAGTTAATACGAAACAAAAAATCATAAACAGGATTGCTGCTTTCTTCATTCTTTTTCCTTTTTCAATGACTTTACAATTAATTGTGCTGTTTTCTTACTTGCGCCACGGCCACCTAATTTTTTCTCGAGATCCCAATAATCAATAAATAAACGAGCTCTTTCATAATCATCTAAGACACGACCGAGTTCCTTTTTTACACTTGAAGTATTAAAATCGTTCTGGATTAACTCTTTTACGACCTCTTTGTTCATAATCAGGTTAACCAACGAAATATAATCTAATTTTATTACACGCTTAGCGATCTCGTAAGAGATGCGGCCGCCTTTATAGCAAACCACTTCGGGGACTTTAAAAAGCGCTGTTTCAAGAGTAGCAGTACCTGAAGTCACTAATGCCGCAGATGCGAGACTTAGAATGTCGTACGTTTTATTCATCACCAGATGTACTTGCTTTTTGTGCAGGTAAGGCGCATAAAATGATTCATCCTGACTGGGTGCACCGGCAATAATAAATTGATACTGCGGAAAGTCATCTATAATACTCAACATGACTTCAAGCATTTTTTGAATCTCCTGCTTTCTGCTTCCCGGTAAAAGAGCGATTATCTCACGTTCATCGAGATTATGTGTTCTTCTAAAAGCATCAGGAAGAACCTGCTTGCGATCACTAATGGCATCGATTAAAGGGTGACCTACAAAATGTACCTTAAAATCGTGCTTTTTCTCATAAAAATCCTTCTCAAATGGCAAAATAACGTACATCTCATCAATGTCTCGTTTTATCGCTTTTATACGGTTTTCCTTCCAGGCCCAGATTTGTGGTGAAATATAAAAATGATTTGCAAATCCTTTTTTCTTTGCCCACTCTGCAATGCGCAGGTTAAAACCGGGATAATCTATGTAGATAATTACATCGGGCTGGTAGTTGAGAATATCTTTTTTACAAAATGCGAGATTTTTAGTAATCGTCCTCAAATTCATCACCACTTCCAGAAAGCCCATAAATGCCAGGTCCCGGTAATGTTTTACAGGCTCGCCACCCACGGCAGCCATTAAGTCACCACCCCAAAATCTAAACTCTGCCTGCTTATCTTCTTTACGCAGGGCTTTCATTAGATTAGAGGCGTGCAGATCACCACTTGCTTCTCCGGCTATGATATAGTATTTCATTTGTTTTGCTTTCGCGAAAGCGGACTATTTAAAATCCCAGCTGTTTAATTCTTTAATAAAATGGTGTGCCGTAAGATCAAACTGCACCGGCACTACAGAAACATATCCGTTTGCAAGCGCCCACTCATCTGTATCTTCACCTTTGTCTTCATTTACAAACTCCCCGCTTAACCAGTAATAATCTCTGCCCTGGGGGTTTGTGCGCTTGTCAAAATCTTCTACCCATTGTGCATTTGCCTGTCTGCATACTTTAATACCTTTAATTTTTTCTGCAGACAATTTTGGGATATTCACATTAAGTACAATTCCTTTTGCAAGACCATTTTTTAAAACACTTTTTGTGATGGTCTTTACAAAAGACTCACAATGCTCAAAATTGGCCTCGAGTGAATAATCAAGTAAAGAAAAGCCAATCGCAGGTATACCTTCTACGCCGGCTTCTACTGCGGCGCTCATAGTACCAGAGTAAATCACATTAATAGAAGAGTTTGAGCCGTGATTAATGCCGCTTACGCACAGGTCTGGTTTACGATCCATAATTTCCTGAGTTGCGATCTTAACGCAATCTGCAGGCGTACCAGAGCAGCTGTATTCTTTGTGCTTTACATTCTCATCCTGTTTTATGGGGTCGCAATAAATTGTGTCATTTACAGTTATAGCATGGCCCATACCACTCTGCGGACTATCAGGAGCGACTACAATTACATCGCCAATGGTTTTCATTATTTTTATGAGAGCACGTATGCCGGGAGCAGTTATGCCATCATCATTTGTTACTAAGATCAAGGGCTTTTTGTGAGCCATAAGTGTTTGGTTTATCTGTGCTAAAATACTAAATTACCAAGCCATACGGCACCCTTTGGTTTAACAAATAATTATTAGCCGTTGTGCCCTGTGGCACGATTTTTAATGTAGATTGCTAGAAAGAATGAAAATGCGAAGTGTTATGATAAAAAATTTTAAGGTCCTGGTTCTTGCCCTTCTTTTGGCAGCAGCCTCATGTAGTTTTACAACCAGCGACACAGACCCCGGAAAAGATAAATTACTTATAAGTCTTATATCTTACGTTCTTGAAAGAGGACATTATGATGCTAAAGAATTTAATGATGAGTTCTCTGAAGCAGTTTATAAAGATTACATAGACGCTTTAGACCCTTTAAAAAGATATTTTCTTGCCAGCGATATTAAAGAATTTGATGCTTACAGAGATAAGATAGATGACGAGATAAGAGATGAGGATATTACTTTCTTTGATCTTACCTATAATCGTTTACGTCAAAGAATGGAAGAAGCTAAAGGTATTTATTCTGAAGTCTTACAAGAACCTTTTGATTATTCTGAACAGGAAACTATAGATACAGATTACGATAAGCTGAGTTATGCTAAAAATGAGAAAGAACTTAAAGAAATCTGGAGAAAGCAATTAAAATTTAATGCGATTGGAACCTTCTATGACAATATGGAAGAAGAGCAGAAAAAAGCTAAAGACGATGCTTCTTACACTCAGAAAACCGATGAAGAATTAGAAAAAGAATCAAGAGAAACAACTTTAGGCTCTTTAAAAGAATACTTTGATTTTGCAGATGAACTTGAGCGTGAAGATTATTTCTCTGTTTATATAAACTCGATTGTAGAAGAGTTTGACCCGCATACGTATTACTTCGCACCAGTAGATAAAGATCGTTTTGATATGCAAATGAGCGGTCAGTTTCAGGGAATAGGCGCTCGTTTACAAAAGAAAAATAATGAAGTACGCGTTACCGAAATAATTTCTGGAGGTCCTGCCTGGAGAGGTGAGGAACTGGAAGAGGGTGACGTTATCTTAAAAGTTAAACAACAGGATGATGAAGCAGCCACAAGTATTGTAGGTATGCGACTTGATGATGCTGTAGAACTTATAAAAGGCCCTAAAGGAACTCAGGTTACTTTAAATGTGAAGAAGAAAATTGATGGTGGTATAAAAAACATCACAATTACCAGAGATGTTGTAGAGCTTGAAGAGACTTATGCAAAATCATCTGTTGTAGAAAAGGACAATAGAAAATACGGCGTTATTAATTTGCCTAAGTTCTATTTTGATATGCAGAATTCACAAGAGCGCAACGCGGCTACAGATGTGAAAAAAGAGATCATACGTTTAAAAGATCAGGATGTACAGGGTTTAGTAATCGATCTTAGAAATAATGGCGGTGGTTCTTTATCTACTGTTGTTGATATTGCGGGCTTATTTATAAAAGACGGACCTGTAGTACAGGTGAAATCTAATGGTCAGGATAGCGAGATTTTATCAGATAAAGATGAAGCGATCGTTTGGGATGGTCCCTTAGTAATTTTAGTTAATGAGATTTCTGCTTCTGCCAGTGAGATTCTTGCTGCGGCAATGCAAGATTACAAACGTGCTGTGATAATAGGTAGTAAGCAAACTTACGGTAAAGGTACCGTACAGAATGTTTATGATCTTAACAGATGGTTACGTCAAAACGATATGGGCGATATGGGAGCCTTAAAAATAACAACACAGAAGTTCTACCGCATTAATGGTGGTTCTACACAGCTTGAAGGTGTAAAAAGTGATGTTGTTGTGCCAGATAGATACAGTTATATAGATATAGGTGAAAAAGATCTTGAGAACCCTTTACCATGGGATAAGATAGAACCTGCAGATTATAAAATTTGGGATGGTTACATAGATTATGATCAGACCATAAGGAGCAGTAAAGAAAGAATGGCTAAAAACAAACAGCTTCAACTTATCGACGAGAATGCAAAGTGGATAAAAAGCAAACAAGGTGAAACAGTATGGCCATTGAATTTTACCGATTATAAGAACAGAATGGCAGAGAATGAGAAAGAGGCAGAACGATTTGATGAGTTAGAAAATTATAAAACACCGCTTACTTACGAATCTCTTCCTTATGAAAAGGAAATGTTTACAAAAGATACAATTCTACAAGATAAACGTGACAGATGGCACAGCAGTCTGGCAAAAGATGTTTATATGGAAGAGGCTATAAATGTATTAGAAGATTTAAAAGTCAATAATATTAAACATGGTAAATTTGCAGACGTTAGGGACTAAAACCTTATGGCTAAACAAGCAAATTCATTAACTCAACTCGCGCTCCAGAAATTCAAAAGAAATTTCTGGGGCGTTTTCAGTTTAATATATATTATTCTCTGTGGGTTAGTTGCACTATGTGCTTACCAACTGGCTCCAGATGATTCTCAAAATGCAAATCAGATGCATTTGTCTATTCACTCACAAAAGCCGGGGTTTACGGTAAAAATGTTAACTGTGCCAGGTGAAGTAGGAGGTGAGCAAAGTAGATTTGAGCGTTTTTTCATGGGCAAAAAAAGCGCAGATACAGAAATACCTATTTCTTCTTTCGAACTTAAAAATGATGAGATAGAATATGTTCCCTATAATGAGGATGATGAGATGAACCTTATAAAATCAATAGAGAGAAATAACTTTAAAAATTCTAAAATTGATTGGGAACAGTCAGCTTTCGCGAAAGCCTATATAACTGAGCGCACTTTTCTCTTAGGGACAGATAAATACGGAAGAGACCTTTTAAGCAGAATGCTAATAGGTGCTCGCATATCGTTTAGTATAGGTTTTGTAGCAGTGCTGATTTCTCTTCTTATAGGCATCTTTTTAGGTAGTTTAGCCGGATTTTATGGTGGCAAAGTAGATGCTGCAATAATGTGGATTATCAATGTAACGTGGTCAATACCTACTTTACTTCTTGTCATTGCTATCACTTTAGCGCTGGGTAAGGGTTTTTGGCAGGTTTTTATAGCTGTTGGTTTAACCATGTGGGTAGAAGTGGCCAGAGTAGTAAGAGGCCAGGTAATTAGCGTCAAGCAAATGCAATATGTTACCGCTGCAAGGGCGTTAGGGTATAGAAATAGCCGAATCATTATTTGGCATATTTTACCCAATATTATAGCTCCTGTGATCGTTATTTCGGCGGCTAATTTCGCAGGAGCGATATTGATAGAAAGCGGATTGAGCTTTCTTGGTATAGGAGCGCAACCACCTACACCTAGTTGGGGGGCGATGATAAAAGATCATTACTCATATATTATTTTAGGAAAGGCTTATTTAGCAATTATCCCGGGACTTGCAATTATGTTTCTCGTTATGGCATTTATGCTTGTAGGAAATGCTTTGAGAGATGCTCTCGATGTAAAAGGTGGTTCTTGATCGATAAAGTGACTTGAGAATAAAGCTTAAGTTTGCAGACTTTACATTAAATGACCTCATGAACCGAAAATATATTTACCCCTTACTTTTTGTAGCTGCTACTGTTATCATTTATTTCGCAGATGATTTTGTGAATGAGCAGGTGCGTCAGCCTGATATTGAAAGCGGTAAAATTGCTAAACCTACAGCAAATAATTTCTTTCTTCCTACTTCAACTACTGGCGAAATTGTTTATCATAATTATTACACCTTGTCGTATAGCGAAAAAGATGAGCAGGCAGAATGGGTTGCTTATGAATTGAAGCAAGATGAATTAAGCGATAATAATTTTGACAGACCGTATTTTGAAATAGACAATGCAGTGCCTACAAAAGCTGCTAACTGGCGTAATTATAAAAATTCAGGATATGATCGTGGCCATTTATGCCCCGCGGGTGACAGGCGTTTTGATAAACAGGCCTATTTAGAGACATTTCTCACCAGCAATATCACGCCTCAATTACACGATTTTAATAGCGGTGTGTGGAATAGGTTAGAACAGCAAGTTAGAAGATGGGCTAAAGAATACGATGGTGTTTACGTGGTTACTGGCGGTATTTTAAATAATGCATTAGGAAGTATAGGTGATGAGGACGTTACGGTTCCTGCACAATTTTATAAAATCATATTAGACAGGCAGGGTGATAATTATAAGGTTCTGGCTTTTTTAATGCCGCATAAAAAATCAACTGAAGCGTTGAACAGTTTTGTGACAACGGTAGATAATATTGAAGAATTAACCGGGATTGACTTTTTCCCAAAACTGGATGATGAGCTTGAGACAAAATTAGAAGCTTCTAAATCGTATAGCACCTGGAATTTTTAAAGCTTATCAATCTGGTTGAAATAAAAATCAGTCAAAAAAGGCCTAAAACCTCACTTTTACGGTCAAAAATCACCATTCATTTGCACGGTTTCCATCGAGTTTTACGAATATAAAAAGGAGTATTGTAAAGCCCCAAAGTCCGGAGCCACCATAACTAAAGAAAGGCAGCGGTATCCCTACGGTAGGAAAGATACCCGTAACCATACCAATATTTACAAGAAAGTGTATAAAGAGAATGCCGGCGACACTATACCCATAAATTCTACTAAATTGATTCTTTTGTTTTTCGGCGAGGTAAATAATGCGCATCATTAAACCTACAAACAGGAATATAACAAGCGTACTACCTGCAAAACCCCATTCTTCACCTACGGTACTGAAAATATAATCTGTATGCTGTTCTGGTACAAAATTTCCTTTTGTTTGCGTTCCCTTTAGGAAGCCGCGACCCAGCCAGCCACCATTTCCTATGGCAATTTCAGATTGATAAGTGTTGTAACCTATACTTTTCGTGTCAACGTCTTTACCCAGAACTACATTAAAGCGATCGCGATGGCGTTGTTCAAATACATTTTGAAAAATATAATTTACAGAGAAAACAAATCCTATACATACAATAGGCAATATATAAAGCAGACTTTTACCTGTTCTTTTTTTTCTTTTCCTAATCAATAGAATTACTGCAACCAGCAGAATTGCGGCAATGACATACATTGGGCCTACCGCTAGTGTTAGTACAAAAAGAACGACAGAAGTTAATCCTACAATTAGATAAATTCCTGATAAGCCTTCTCTGTAAAGGGGAAAGAAAAATGCAGCATAAACTAACGCGCTTCCCGGGTCTGGCTGCGGTATGATAAAAATAGCCGGTAAGGCAATTATTAAAAATGCCTTTAGTTGATGCTGGAGCGTCTTTACATTTGTTTGAATATCGCTTAGATACTTGGCCAGTGCAAGAGCAGTTGCCGCCTTAGCAAACTCGCTGGGCTGTAAGCTAAAACTCCCAAAGGCATACCAGCTTGTGGCTCCTGAAATATTTTTTCCGAAAACGTACAACCCCAGTAACGACAGGAGGGAAGTGATGTAGATAACACTGGCAAAACGTTCAAAGAATTTCGCTTCAAGCGAAAGAATAAACACAACAATTACCAGACTTAGAATTATCCAAATTAATTGTTTTGTGTACAGATTTGAAAGGTCAAAAGAGCCAGTAACTACATCAGGCTCTATAGATGCGGAATAAATATTTATCAAGCCAATGGAAACAAGTGCGAGATAAAGTAGAATGATAAGCCAGTCAAAATTACTAACTGATCTTGAAAAGCTATTCATTAATAATTAATCTTAAATGGTTCTCCGCTTAATGGTTTTTCATATTCATCTTCTAAACTATGGGTTAGTACCCAGTCTTCAAGATCTTTACGTGTAATTTCTTTTTTAAGGTATTTCTCGATCATTAAACTGGCAATTTTGCCGGCATAACGTGAACCCCAATATCCATTCTCAACAAAAACGGCTAGAGCAATCTTTGGGTTGTCTTTAGGTGCAAAAGCAACAAAAATAGAGTGGTCTGTGAGCTGTACGCGTTTACCGTCTATTTTAGTAAAGTTTTCTGCAGTACCTGTTTTACCACAAATTTCGATACCGGGAATCTGTAGAGTGGAAGCCGTACCATAGTTATACACATCAAACATACCTTGCACTACAGGGTCAAAATATTTAGGTTCTATAGAGGTATGATGTTTTGTTCTGTATTGTTCAGGAATAGTGTCTTTACCTTCAATATCTTTTAAAATGTGCGGAGTATAAAACCAACCGCGGTTAGCTATTGCTGCCGTAACATTTGCAAGTTGCATAGGGGTTGTAATAACCTCGCCCTGGCCTATTGAGTTAGATAAGGTTGCAGTACTGTACCATTTATAGGTTGGGTATTGATAGGCTTTATTATAATAAGTGCTATCTGGGATGTAACCCGGTCTTCCACTTGGGAGATCATAGCCCAAATATTGACCCAGCCCAAAGCTTGCAAGATGCTTGTTCCAGACTTCAATGCCTTCTTGTGGCGTAGGATATTTTTCTATTGTACGACGGTAAACATTAGCAAAGTAAGCATTACATGAGTTGGCGATACCAGGAATCATACTTAGCGGACTAGCATGGTGGTGACAGCCTAATTTTCGGCCTCTGGAGCCGTAATAATATCCGCCATGGCAAGCAAAACTCTCATTAACATCTACTACTCCCTCTTGTAAAGCAATTAATGCGTTTAATGTTTTAAATGGTGATCCCGGGGGATATTCACCTTGTAGAACACGGTCAAATAAGGGTTTAGAAATACTATCTAAATATAGATCTGTAAAATTCTTAGAGCGTTCACGCCCTACTAGTAGAGCAGGGTCATAATTAGGAGCGGCAATCAAAGCAAGAATTTCACCGGTAGAAGGATCAATTGCAACGACACCACCCCTTTTGTTGACCATTAATTCTTCGCCATACTTTTGCAGCTCAGAGTCTACTGTAAGTTTAATGTCTTTACCCGGTTGTGGTAATGTGTCGAGTGTACCGTTTTTATACGCACCTATGTCACGGTTAAAACGGTCTTTCTGTACATATTTTACGCCTTTTACACCGCGTAATACTTCTTCATATTGTTGCTCTACACCTTGGCGACCAATAAGATCACCAGACTCATAATAAGCGTTCTGCTTGATATCTCTGTTATTTACCTCTGCGATATAGCCTAAGAAGTTTGCGCCATAATCAATTTGATAATCCCGCAATGATCTTTTCTGAATATAGAAGCCTTCATATTTGCGCATTTTTTCCTGTAAGTAGGCATATTCAGATTTTGTGAGTTGAGGTATAACAACAGATGGCAGTCTGGGTGAATATACTCTCGCCTTATTAAGTCGCTCATTGAGGCGCTCTTTTGTCATTTTGAGCAATTCACAAAGTTCGATCGTGTCAAAAGCTTTTACCTCACGAGGTATTACCATCACATCGTATGAAGGTTGATTACTTACGAGTAATTTTCCTTCCCTGTCATAGATATGCCCTCTTTGTGGGTAATCGTAAATACGCTTTATGGCGTTATTTTCAGAAAGGCGTATAGAAGAATTATCAAGCACCTGCAAATAGAATAATCTTCCTGTAAATGCAAGTCCTGAGATTAAAACGACGGTAATTAGTAAAAGTTTTCTCATTTGCGCTTAACGCTGAATAGTGTTACAAAAATTAGGCTGAGAATAAGAGTGAATATTCCACTGAGTAACGTTTTCTTCAGTATATAAATTATATCTGAAAAGTTAAAAGATTCAAGCAGAAATAATACAAAATGATGAATCACGATCAAAATGGCAAAATACGTAAACCGCTCTACGAAAGATGTATTTATTACCTTGACAGAATTGTACTCGTAAGCTACGCCAAATACAGATCCTAATATCCATGGTCTGCTGTATGCCATCACTAAAGATGCAGCTGCATGCATACCCCCGCTATTGCTAAACATATCTAAAGTTATGCCAATTAAAAAACTAAAACTTATAAGAGCTGCTTTATTATCTCCTATTGGGAATAGAAGAATGAATAATACGTAAGGATACGGATTAATAAAGCCCAGGAAGTTGATATGATTAAATATCGCTACCTGCAACACAATAAGAAGTATAAACCGAAAAACGTTTCTGGCAATGCTATTGTTCATCTATCGTAGCCTGTTCTAAGGTTTTTATTTCGTTTTTGTCAAGATTTTCTATAACATAGACATAACCCAGATTTGTCATGTCGTTGAAGAGAGAGATGGTGATGGTGTAATAATTCTCACTCGCATCAAGCTTGAAATCTTTTATGGTGCCTATGCCAATTCCTTCAGGGAAAATAGTTGATTTCCCACCTGTTACAATCGTATCACCTTTAGCCACAGGAGCTTTTTGCTGTACATCAACAAGCTTAACTAAATTAGGATCTTTGCCGTCCCAAATAAGAATACCAAAATGACCGCTTTTCTTAAGTTTTGCATTGATCTGTGAGTTTCTGTTAAGAATACTAACTACGGTAGAGAAGCGAGAAGAAACCTTGTCTATGATGCCTACAATACCTTTACTGGTAATTACTCCCAGATCTGGTTTAATGCTATCATTTCTTCCGCCGCGCAGGGTGAGAAAGTTATCTTTTAAACTGTAATTGTTATTGATGACACGTGCAGTTGCAAAACGATATGTGCCATCAAAATGAGTAGTGTCTGTAGACGTAGTTACAGAATCACTAGAATTGAATACGATCTCCCGCAGCCTTTTGTTTTCTTCAACCAGTTCTTTGTTGTGAACTTTTAGATTTAAATAACTATCCAGATTATCTAGTTTGTTGTAAAACCCGCCTGATAAAAAGTTGGCCGAATTTATAAACTTACTTTTGTGATAAGAATGCGATTGAATTGTAAAAAAAACCGATAAAAGCAGCAGGACAATAAAAAGCAGGAAGTTTCTAAACCTGATTAAAAAATTTAAAATTTGCTGCATGAATCAAGCTCAACCTTATTTGATTAGTACGCTTTTATATTTCGCTAAATTTTTCAGCGTTATACCGGTGCCACGCACCACAGCACGTAATGGGTCTTCTGCTATATAAACAGGAAGATCTGTTTTTTGAGATAATCTCTTATCTAGTCCGCGCAGCATACTTCCTCCACCAGCAAGATAAATACCCGTGTTATAAATATCTGCCGCTAGTTCAGGAGGTGTTTGAGACAAAGTTTCCATAACTGCATCTTCAATACGCAAAATAGATTTGTCAAGAGCCTTAGCGATCTCACGATACGATATCTGTACTTGTTTTGGTTTACCCGTTAAAAGGTCACGCCCCTGCACGCTCATATCGTCTGGCGGCACTTCAAGATCTTCTGTAGCCGCACCTATTTGTATTTTAATTTTTTCTGCGCTGCGTTCACCTACATAGAGGTTATGCTGAGTACGCATGTAATAGATGATATCATTTGTAAAAACATCACCTGCTATTTTAATAGATTTATCACAAACAATACCTCCTAGAGCAATAACTGCGATCTCAGTAGTTCCCCCACCTATATCAACAATCATATTTCCTTTAGGTTGCATGATATCTACACCAATACCTATAGCAGCTGCCATAGGCTCGTGAATAAGATAAACCTCTTTACCATTTACACGTTCTGCACTTTCTTTTACTGCGCGCATCTCAACTTCTGTAATACCAGAAGGTATGCAAATAACCATACGCAAAGCCGGAGCAAACATTCTTTTTTTTAGTGCAGGTATCTCTTTAATGAACATGCTGATCATCTGCTCACTTGCATCAAAATCTGCAATAACACCATCCTTAAGAGGTCTTATGGTTTTTATGTTCTCATGCGTTTTACCCTGCATCATGGCAGCTTCTTTTCCTGCGGCAATTATCTTATTTGTGGTACGATCTCTTGCTACAATAGAAGGGCTGTCTACAACCACCTTATCGTTGTGTATTATTAATGTATTTGCGGTACCAAGATCTATTGCTATTTCTTCGGTGAGGAAGTCAAAAAAGCCCATAAGCAGTAGTGAAAATTGAGGATGATTCTATATTCTGTTAAAGATTTTAAATGTAACTAAAAAAAAGTACTTAATCTTAATGTTTAAAGTGTCTTGTTCCTGTCATAACCATAGCAATATCATGGTCGTTACAGTAATCTATACTCAGTTGGTCTTTTATAGATCCGCCTGGTTGTATTACGGCAGTTATACCTGCGTTTCCTGCTATCTCAACACAATCTGGAAACGGGAAAAAAGCATCACTGGCCATCACGGCGCCTTTAAGATCAAAACCAAAAGATACAGCCTTGTCAATTGCTTGTCTTAGCGCATCTACACGAGATGTTTGCCCGGTTCCGCTGGCGCAAAGTTGTTTGTTTTTTGCAAAAACAATTGTATTAGACTTTGTGTGCTTACAGATCTTTGAGGCAAATATCAGGTCACTTAACTCTTCTTCTGAGGGTTTATTGTTTGTCGCAGGCGAAAGATCTTCAGGTTGGTCTGTTTTAAAATCTTTATCCTGAACTAATATTCCGTTTAAGCAGCTGCGTACGAGCTTTTCTGGCAATTCTACCGGTTTTTGAACCAAAAGAACCCGATTTTTCTTACCCTTTAAAATTTCTAAAGCTTCCGCTGAAAAAGAAGGTGCGATCACCACTTCACAAAACAAGCTGTGAATCTCTTCTGCAGTAGATTTATCTATTTCCTGATTAGCGATTAATATACCACCAAAGGCTGAGACCGGGTCGCCGGCAAGAGCGTCTACATATGCCTGATGTAAACTTTCGCGTTGAGCGAGACCGCAGGCATTGTTATGTTTTAATATGGCAAATGTTGGCTTTTCATTACTAAATTCTGCCATTAAGTTTACGGCTGCGTCAACATCTAGAAGATTGTTATATGATAATTCTTTACCGTGAAGCTTATCAAACATGGCATCAAAATCACCGTAGAACTGGCCGTTTTGATGCGGATTTTCACCGTATCTAAGCGATTTTCCGTTCTGTAGGCTGGTTTTATAAACTACTTCTTCTTCATTAAAATAATTGAAGATAGCGGTGTCGTAATGCGAAGAAACATTAAAGGCTTTAGCAGCAAAACGCTTGCGATCCTTAATTGTGGTGCTTCCTTCGTTTTCGCTTATAAGCTTTAAAACTTCATCATAATCATCTACAGATGAAACACAAAGCGTGTCTTTAAAATTTTTAGCGGCAGCGCGTATTAGTGAAATGCCACCTATGTCGATCTTTTCTACGATATCCTGTTCTGCAGCGCCAGAAGCTACCGTCTTTTCAAAAGGATAAAGATCTACGATCACAATGTCTAGCTGAGGGATCTCATACTCGGCCATTTCTGCAACATCACCTTCATGATCCTGACGATTTAAAATTCCGCCAAAGATTTTAGGGTGCAATGTTTTAACGCGACCACCTAGTATAGAAGGGTAAGAAGTAACATCTTCTACCGGTGTTACAGGGATGTTGAGGTCTTTGATAAACTTTTCTGTCCCTCCCGTAGAATATAGCGTAATGCCTAACTCGTGAAATTTCTCAATAAGTGGTTGCAGGCCTTCTTTATTAAATACAGATACTAATGCGGTTTTCGCCTTAATTGCAGTGCTCATGCAGATGATTTTATATAAGCTGCAAAAGTATGAATTACACCCTAAAAAGTAGGAGGTAATTCTGTATTTTCTCTGTAAATTATTGTAACGTTATACATAGTAATGCGTCTTATGAGCACTACTGTAAAAAAGTGTGTATGCTTATATATCTAAGGGTTCTTAAAGAAAGTCTTGCGTTTGCGATTAATGCGCTACGCAATAACAAGTTGCGTACATTTTTGTCTTTACTGGGAGTTACTATAGGTATATTTTCTATAATAGGAGTTTTAGCCGCGGTAGATTCTTTAAAGCAGGAAATAAAAGGAAGTTTGTCTTCTCTTGATAACAGTACTGTTTTTGTAATGCGTTTTTCTTTTGGTCCTAGCGACATACCGCAGTGGAAAAGAGAGCAGTTTCCTGATGTTACTTATGAAGAATATCAATACATAAAAAATAATGTGCCTAATGTTGATGCGATCTCTTACAACTTAAATGTAGGTGCAGAAACGATAAAATATAAAGATAAGCTGGTTACCGATGTTAATATTGCTCCGGTTACAGATGGTTATTATAATGTAGAGGCGCTTCAAATACAGGAAGGACGATTTTTTAATGAATCTGAATCTAATAGTGGTTCGCCGGTAATTGTTTTGGGTGATGAAATTGCAAATGCTCTTTTCGATTCTAGTGATCCCATTGGTAAAGAACTGCGCTTATACGGGCAGCGTTTTACAGTTATAGGTGTTCTGGAGAAGGAGGGAAGCAGCATGTTTGGCCCTTCTAAAGATGAAATGGTAATGGTGCCGGTAAATATTGTGCGCCGTATTTATGGTAGTAACAATAAAGGTGCATTTCCCGGTATTGTTATAAAACCAAAAGAGGGAATCGACCTAGCCGAATTTAATGCTGTTCTGGGTCAGCGATTACGACAAATAAGAGGCTTAAAGCCAAATGATATAGACAACTTTTTTATCAATAAGCTACAGGGGTTTGCAGATATGATAGATAATATCACAGGCACGATGTCTACCATAGGTGGTTTTATTGGTCTGTTTTCTCTTCTTGTAGGTGGTTTTGGTATCGCAAATATCATGTTTGTAAGCGTTAAAGAACGTACCAATCTTATTGGGATTCAAAAAGCATTAGGAGCCAAAAATAGATTTATCCTGCTTCAGTTTTTATTTGAAGCTGTGATACTGGCAACTTTTGGCGGACTAATAGGTTTGTTTCTGGTATGGATCATCACATTGATCGCTTCGCAGTTTACGGGTGATTTTCAATTTATACTATCTGCCGCTAATGTTTTCTGGGGTATGTTCTCTTCTGTTGCAATAGGTATGATCGCTGGTATTGTACCTGCATTTATGGCTTCACGATTAGATCCTGTAGAAGCGATAAGAACCGGTATGTAAACATCGGTTTTATAAAAAATCAAAACAAAAACCCCCGATTTTCACACGATAATCGGGGGTTTTTGTTCGTTTTAAGCTGGTTTTCTAAGCTAAAAGCTTAGCAACTTCGGCGTTTATCCATTCTAGAAAACGCTCATCTTCTTCTGTGAACGGGTCTGGTGTGTGAGAATCAATATCTATCTGCCCTATGTTTTCACCATTTACAAATAACGGAATCACAATTTCAGATTTTACAGTGATACTGCACGCAATATAATTATCCTGCGCAGCCACATCTGGCACCACAAAGTTTTGGTTTGAAACAGCAACCTGGCCACAGATACCTTTTCCAAAAGGGATTATAGTGTGATCTGTAGGTTCACCGGCAAATGCCTCCAGCTTTAATTCTTCTTTATCGCCATTTTTAAAGTAAAAACCTACCCAGTTATAATGCTCAACATTATCTTTTAATAAAGCACATATCTGCTCTAGTTTATGGGCAGTATTTGAAGAATCGCTATTTAATATTGCCGATATTTCCGGCTTTAAGGTTTCAAATTTCATTTTTGTTGTATTTTAGGGGTCAAAACGACCTTTTCTTTGGTGCTACAATATGTCCGCAAATATAAGTCGGTACTTCGATTTATCCTTACTTTTTTAGGAACCTATCTTTTGCTTACGCTGGGCTACCTTTGGTATTTAAAAAGAGATTTTGCGCCAGAGCATTATCCTGATTATCTTACTCAAAAGGTTGCTCTGCATAGCAAGTGGTTAATACAGGCATTGGGTTTCACTTCTAAAATTGAACCTCATGCGGCAGAAGCATCAGTAAAATTATTTGTAGAAGATCAATTTTTAGTGCGTGTGGTAGAAGGCTGTAATGGTGCGAGCGTCGTAATATTATTTGTTGCCTTTGTGCTGGCTTTTGCAGATAAATTAAAAAGTACTTTGGTTTTTCTCGTAGTTGGGAGTATTGCGATCTATATCATTAATGTATTGCGAATTGCCCTAATTGCAATCGCGGTTTACAAACTCCCGGGCTGGGCAGAATTTTTACATACCATTGCTTTTCCTGCGATCATTTATGGTTTTATCTTTTTATTGTGGGTTTTCTGGGTGAAACATTTAAAGCGAAAAAACCATGCTTAAAGCAGTAAAAATCGGTTTAATTGTGGGTATTTTTGGTCTGCTGGTGCTGGTTAGGTATTTTCAGGAAGCTCTTTTTTACGATCCGCTTTTAGATTTCTTCAGATCAGATTTTTTAGAAAAAGAACACCTGCCAGATTTTCGTACTGCAAAGCTGATTTTTGCGCTCACAGAGCGATATTTTTTAAATTCTATCCTGTCTTTGCTAGTACTGTGGATCGCTTTTAACGAAAAAGGCTATGTGAAATTTGCTGCATTACTCTACTTAATTGCCTTTGTGCTTTTGCTGGTCATCTTTTATATGCTACTTAAAAATTATGAGCCAGAGCACTACCAGTTGCTGTTCTATATGCGCCGGTTTCTCATACAGCCTTTATTTATTATAATTATTTTACCGGCATTTTATTATCAAAAAACCCGTGAGAAGTAGACATTTGTATCTTTGCACAAAATAACAATCGAAATATGAAAAAATTAGCATTTATAGGATTGTCTGTATTGGTTTTAGCCTGCGGCGAAAAAAAATCAAATTCAGATAATGAAGAAGTAGTAACAGTAGATACAGAAACACATTCTGAAGCAGTTAAAGGCTCACATACTTCTGCTGAGCGTACGGCAAATTTTAATGATTCTCTCGTTGCAGATGTCTATGATAATTATATAAACCTAAAAACCGCCCTTGTAAATACTGATGCAGATGCTGCAAAATCTGTCGCTGGTGATCTAAAAACGGCATTAGAAAAGGTAGAAGGTAACGAGGTCTTAAAACAACAGGTAGAAAAATTAGCTGTTACAGATGATATTGAAGCGCAGCGTGAAATCTTCGCGCAAATGACTGCAGAAGTAAAGTCTTTAGTAGACGGTAAATTAGATGACGGAACTTTGTACTATGAGTATTGCCCAATGGCTTTTAACGGTAAAGGCGCCTACTGGATTTCTAATGACAAGAAAATCTACAATCCATACTTTGGTGATAAGATGCTTAACTGCGGTACTGTTGATGCAGAGATAAACTAAGACGGCGATTAAATTAAGTCATAAAAAAACCGCTTCAATCTAATTGAAGCGGTTTTTGCTTTTATACTATTTCGCTTTAGGCGAAAGTCATATTACATCATGCCTGGCATACCGCCGCCCATTCCGCCATGAGAATGACCGCCACCTGCATTATCTTCAGGTATGTCTGTTAATGAACATTCTGTTGTAAGGATCATACCAGAAACAGAAGCTGCATTTTCAAGAGCGATACGAGTAACTTTCTTAGGGTCAATAATACCAGCTTCAAGCATATCTACATACGTATCTGTTTTAGCATCGTAACCGTAGTTTTTGTCACCGTCGATCACTTTTGCGATCACAACAGAACCTTCACCACCTGCGTTTGCTACGATAGTACGTAATGGAGCTTCAATAGCTTTATTTACTATTTGTACACCTGTGCTCTCATCTGCATTGTCTGCAGAAAGATTTTCTAATACTTTTTTAGCGCGAACTAAAGCTACACCACCACCGGCAACAATACCTTCTTCTACAGCTGCACGAGTTGCATGAAGAGCATCATCTACACGGTCTTTTTTCTCTTTCATCTCAACTTCAGAAGCAGCACCTACATAAAGTACAGCTACACCACCTGCTAATTTAGCAAGACGTTCCTGAAGTTTTTCACGATCGTAATCACTTGTTGTGCTTTCGATTTGAGCTTTAATTTGACCTACACGAGCTTTGATGTTTTCTTTTTCACCAGCACCGTTTACAATAGTTGTGTTGTCTTTATCAATAGTTACAGTTTCTGCTGTACCTAACATATCAACTGTTGCGTTCTCTAGAGTGAAACCACGCTCTTCACTTATTACTGTACCGCCAGTTAAAATAGCGATATCTTCAAGCATTGCTTTACGACGATCACCAAAACCTGGAGCTTTTACAGCTGCGATCTTAAGAGCACCTCTTAATTTATTTACAACCAGAGTTGCAAGAGCCTCACCATCTACATCTTCTGCGATGATTAATAAAGGCTTACCTGATTGAGCAACCGGCTCAAGTACAGGTAGCAAATCTTTCATAGAAGAGATCTTTTTATCATATAATAAGATATAAGGACTCTCTAATTCAGATTGCATTTTCTCACTGTCTGTAACAAAGTAAGGTGAAAGGTAACCGCGGTCAAACTGCATACCTTCTACTACATCAACATAAGTCTCTGTACCTTTAGCTTCTTCTACGGTAATAACACCTTCTTTACCTACTTTACCAAATGCTTCAGCGATAAGTTCACCTATTACATCATCATTGTTTGCAGATATAGAAGCTACTTGTTTTATTTTTTCTGAAGAGTTTCCTACTTCCTGAGTTTGTTCCTGAAGATCTTTGGTAATAGCCTCTACAGCTTTATCAATACCTCTTTTAAGATCCATTGGGTTTGCACCTGCAGCCACGTTCTTAAGACCTTCTTTTACGATAGCCTGAGCAAGAACAGTTGCAGTTGTAGTACCGTCACCGGCAAGATCATTGGTTTTAGAAGCAACTTCTTTTACCATTTGAGCTCCCATATTTTCTAAAGGATCCTCAAGTTCTATTTCTTTTGCTACTGTAACACCATCTTTAGTTACCTGTGGTGCACCAAATGATTTACTAATAATAACATTACGACCTTTAGGGCCCAAAGTTACTTTTACTGCATTTGCAAGAGCATCAACGCCGCGCTTAATACCGTCGCGAGCTTCAATGTCAAATTTTATATTTTTTGCCATTTTTCAAAGTTTTAGTCTTTTCTCCTAATGAAGAAAAGAGTTTTGTTTACAATTAATTTGATTGGATTAATTTAATCTAGAAGTAATAAAGCGTGTTCTGGGCTTAGATAATAGCCAGAATATCGTCTTCACGCATCATTAGGTAATCAGAACCGTCTAGTTTTAACTCTGTTCCAGAATATTTACCATATAAAACAGTGTCGCCCACTTTTACGGTCATTTCATAATCTTTTTTCCCACTTCCTACAGCAACTACTTTACCTTTTTGAGGTTTTTCTTTAGCAGTATCAGGAATATAGATACCTGAAGCTGTTTTAGTTTCAGCGGCCATTGGCTCTACTAAAACACGATCTGAAAGAGGTTTAATGTTTACTCCCATTGTAATATGATTTTTTTGTTGAACAAATTTCTATAATGTATGATGCAAATAGGCAGAAATTGTGCCACTGACTTATGGCTGACAAAAAGGCAAAAAAAAGACCGCAAATTTGCGGTCTTCTTAATTTATCTTTTATAAACTGTCATTTTAGTTCTCTGTGCTGTCTGGTACAGTTGCAGGAGTAGTAGCCGCCGGCGTGTTTTGTACAGGAACAATGTTCTCTACATCCTCACCATTAATTACTTTAGACTCTGCAGATGCGCCACCACCAAAGATAGTCACATTTGAGATTAGAATAAGCACGAGAAGTATAGTAGCCAGAGCCCAGGTACTTTTATCTAAAAAGTCTGTTGTCTTTTTTACACCACCTACTTGTTGAGTGCCACCACCACCAAAAGAAGAAGATAAACCGCCACCTTTTGGGTTTTGAACCATGATCACTACTACCAGCAAAAATGCTACGATGATGATAAGTCCTAAGAATACTAAAAACATAATTATGTATTTTTATTGTCCTGCAATTTTTCTATTGCCCGAATTCGGTCTGCAAAGAAACCACTTTTTTCCGGATATTTCAAACTTAAAATTCTATAAGCTTGCTTGGCTTTATTGAAGTTCTTCTGCTCAACATACACGCGGGCTAACGTCTCTGTCATAAGTGCTTCGTCTGGCACATTTACCTCTTCAATAACGTTTCTTTTTACCGTTTCATCAACAGGTTTAACCTTAATTTTTGGGTTGTTTGCTATAAAACGATCTATTATCCTGAGTTTGCGTTTGCGCTCAAGATCTTCCTCGGTCTCCTCTTCATTTTCTATTGTTGCAGCAGTATCTTCAGTTTCTTGAGAACGGTCTATGGGTTTATGCGTAGTTATTTGAAGCCATTCGGCGAAAGAATGCGTTTCTTTTTGACCAAAGTCTAAAGGCACGCCGATTTCTAATAATTTTTCAGGTTCTAAAAAATCGGTCTTTTCAGGTTGATTATCGGCTTTAGGGATGAAAAAATCGGGGTCGAGAACCTGATTTGCTTTGCCTAATTCTTCGGTTTCTATCTGTTCAGACACATCTTTAGCTTCATTAACCACTATATTATAAAGACTTTCTTCTTGCTCTTTAATGGTTTTGCTTATCGCATTTTGTGTAAAAACGGGAGAAGTAATAAAGTCAAAAAGAATACTGCGATCTGTAGTTAAAGCAGCTGTGCGTTTTAGTTCTTTGTTATAATTAAAACTTCCCTGATTTTTAAGACCTTTTAAAAAAACCGCTCTTGCAGGCTGAAAAAACGGAAATTCAGCCACAATTTCAGCCAGCTCACTTGTCTGGACAGCTGTAAGTTGCTCAGGATTTTCTAAGATTGCAAGTAAAGCTGAAGTATTCATAATTACCAGTTAGCCAGCGATTCATTAAAGATATCCTGGGTGATGCGTTCAAAGATCTCATCAACAGCACTGTCTAGAGCGCTTCCTATTAATTGTTGTGTGCCGGGACGGTCAACGTAAAAAGAAAAACGCTGCTCAAAGTCATCTGTGCCATCTTCTTTTTTTGTATTTATATAGCGCACATTAACAGTAATTGTTAAGCGGTTTTGCGCTGCAATATTGTCTGAAGTAGCTGTTTGTGGCGCGATGTAATAATCTACGATCTCGCCTTCATAGATAAGATCACCGCCATTAGGGGTAAGGCTTAAACTTGTCTGGTTCTGAATAAGATCCTGTAAAGCAAATGTGAATTTACGGTCTAATCCCGGTTCTACCAAAGCCGCATTATTCTGAAAGAAATTAACCTGAAAAGTTTCTGTTCCCGGTTCTATTGATACACCACTAAATGAATAAAAACCACAGCTGTTAAAAACAAGAGTGATAAGAAGTAGACCGGCAATTTTAAATTTCTTCTGCATATTTTTTTTAATGCGTTTTGCTGAAAGAGTAGATTATTAAAGATCGTATTGTTTGATCTTTCTGTAAAGTGTGCGCTCACTTATACCTAACTCCTGTGCTGCTACTTTACGTTTGCCACTGTGGCGTTCTAGGGATTTTTTGATGAGTTCAAGCTCCTTTTCCTGTATAGAAAGCGTTTCTTCTTCTTCTACATCTTCTGCGAAACTATACTTGTCTGATGGATTATCAAAACCGTTTGCTTCTTGTGGTATCTGCAATACCTCTGTAATATCTTCTGCGCTTTCATAAGCATCTGTCTCCTGATCGTCGCTGTAGATCTTTTTGATTAATGATTTGTTCTCTTCCTGTACTGTCGCATTGTTACCTTTTTCCATCAGCTCGAGAGTGAGCTTTTTTAGGTCGTTCAGGTCGCTTTTCATATCAAAAAGCACTTTATAGAGTATCTCGCGCTCACTGCTAAAATCACTGTCTGCATTTTTCTGCTTAACCACAGCGGGAAGATTGCTGCCCATGTCTGGAAGATATGCTCTAAGCTTCTCAAGAGTTATGCTTCTGTTTTGTTCTAAAACTGAAATTTGCTCTGCAATATTGCGCAACTGTCTTATGTTTCCGCTCCAGCGATATTTTAAAAGTAGCTGTATCGCGTCTTCTTCCAGCCTAATGGTGGGCATTTTGTACTTATTTGCAAAGTCTGATGCAAATTTTCTAAAGAGCAGGTGAATGTCATTTTTACGCTCACGCAAGGGTGGTAAATTAATTTCTACAGTGCTTAATCTGTAATAAAGATCTTCTCTAAATTTTTCATTTTTAATAGCTTCAAACATATTTACGTTTGTAGCTGCTACGATGCGTACATCTGTTTTTTGCGTCTTAGATGAACCTACTTTTAAAAATTCGCCATTTTCAAGAACGCGCAACAATCTTACCTGCGTGGGTAAAGGGAGTTCGCCTACTTCATCCAGAAAAATAGTCCCGCCATCTGCTTCTTCAAAATATCCGCTACGTGTTGAGGTTGCTCCTGTAAAGGCGCCTTTCTCATGGCCAAAAAGTTCACTATCTATTGTTCCTTCTGGTATTGCACCGCAGTTTACAGCGATGTACTTGTTATGTTTTCTATGCGAAAGTGAGTGTATGATGCGAGGGATACTCTCTTTACCCACACCGCTTTCTCCGGTAACAAGCACAGAGATATCTGTAGGTGCTACCTGTATTGCCTTCTCTACAGACCTGTTAAGTTTAGGATCATCTCCTATTATTCCGAAACGTTGTTTAGTCGCGTGTACTGATTCCATACTTATACGGTTAGTTGTTTTCAGAATAGCCTACTGCTTCCCCAATAAGGGTAGTGGTAGTGCAGTCGTTTATTTTAACCATTACAAAATCACCTACTTTGTAATTCTCTTTAGGAAAAACAGCCACTGTGTTTTGAGAATTTCTTCCGCTCCAGTGGGCATCACTTTTCTTAGATGATTTTTCGATTAATATCTCTATAGTTTTACCTACTTGTTTTGCTGTATTATAATGAGAATATTTTTGTTGTATCTCGATTATTTCGGCCAGGCGACGTTTTTTAACCGGTTCTGGTACGTCATCTTCAAGTTTACGCGCTGCCAGTGTTCCCGGTCTTTCGCTATAAGCGAACATAAAACCAAAATCATATTTTACATATTCCATCAGGCTTATTGTATCCTGATGATCTTCTTCTGTCTCTGTAGGGAAACCAGTGATCATATCCTGAGATATGGCACAGTCTGGCATGATCTCGCGAATGTTATCAATAAGTTGAAAATATTCTTCTCGCGTATGCAGGCGGTTCATGGCTTTTAAAATACGATCACTTCCGCTTTGTACGGGAAGATGAATGTATTTACAGATATTAGGATATTTTGCCATGGTGTGTATCACGTCAAGCGTCATATCCTGCGGATTTGAAGTTGAGAAACGTACACGCATTTTAGGCTGGGCCTGTGCAACCAGTTCTAGCAGGTTTGAGAAACTAACTGCTGTGGCTTTTTGCATTTCGCCGGCTTTTTCAAAATCTTTTTTAAGTCCGCCACCGTACCACAAGTAACTATCTACATTTTGACCCAGTAATGTGACTTCTTTAAAGCCTTTTGCTGCCAGATCATTAACTTCTTCTATAATGCTCTGTGGGTCGCGGCTACGTTCACGGCCTCTGGTAAATGGCACTACACAGAAAGTGCACATATTATCGCAACCGCGTGTAATACTTACAAAAGCAGTTACACCGTTGCTTTGTAGACGTACGGGAGACACGTCACCGTAAGTCTCTTCTTTAGATAAAATAACGTTTACAGCATTGCGACCTTCTTCAACCTCGCTGATAAGATTGGGTAAATCTTTATATGCATCTGGACCTACGACCAGATCAACAATTTTTTCTTCTTCCAGAAATTGACTTTTAAGACGCTCTGCCATACAACCCAGCACGCCTACTTTCATTCCCGGATTTATCTTTTTAACTGCATTATATTTCTCAAGGCGCTTACGCACAGTTTGTTCTGCCTTTTCTCTAATAGAACATGTATTGACCAGAACAAGATCTGCGTCTTCTAAATTACGGGTGGTATTATATCCTTCTTTAGCGAGAATTGAGGCAACGATCTCACTATCGCTAAAGTTCATCTGGCAACCGTAACTCTCTATAAATAGTTTTTTAGAATTTGTTGTAGGGCCATCAAGCACTAATGCTTGTCCTTGTATATTTTCATCTATTATCTTCTCCATAAGAATTCCTGCTTCCTAAATAAGTGTGCAAAGATACAACGAAAGCAGCTTGTGACAAACTGTCATTAAAAACAAATGTGTAATTAATTGCTGTAACAAATTTTTATAAACTTGTTAATATGATGCATATTACGCAACCATTTAAGTGATTTTTCATCTATCTAGAAAACTAACCATTTTTATTATGAAAAAAGTACTACTTCTTTTAATATCGCTAACCCTTATAAATTGTCAATCTGATGACGAGAGCGGTTATGAAACCGTAAGGATTGCTGTGCCGGTGATAATGTCTAAAGCAGATCTGCATGCGCAGATGATAAAATCTGTTGAGGAGCCATTGCCTCTGGCAAGCACCGGTAAATTTTATTTCTACAACGATTACATATTTGTTAATGATCTACATAAAGGTATACATGTAATAGACAACAGCAATCCTGCATCTCCTGCTAAAGTTGCATTTTTAGATGTACCAGGCAACATCGATATTGAGGCTAAAAATGATATACTTTATGCCGATTCTTATAATGATTTGGTGACTTTTGATATTTCTAATATGGATGATATTAAATACAACGGGGTTCTTGAAAATGCATTACAAGGCAGTTACTACCCATATCCCGAAGTAAGTGAGCCTGTGGCAGATTTTGATCTTTCTAACTTTAATTATCAGGAGGATGTGATTGTAGACTGGGAGTATACCACTGTGCGCCGTAAAATTTCACCTGTGTTATATTATGAGGATGTTGCGAGCAGTAGTGAAAGCTTTAATAATGCAGATGGCGTAGGCGGTTCTTTTGCGCGTTTTAAAATAGTAAGTGATTATCTGTATGTTTTAGATGCAGGTTCAATAAATATTTTTAGTCTACAGAATGCAGATCTTGAAAAACTAAATGAGGTTTATGCAGACTGGAGTATAGAAACGATATTCAGTCAGGGTGATTACTTATATATAGGAGGAACACGCGGTATGCTCATTTATAATATTTCAGAACCTCAAAACCCGGAGTATGTTTCAGAAATATCTCATATAACGGGTTGCGATCCTGTAGTGGTAGATGGCGATTATGCCTATCTTACTTTGAGAGGCGGGAACGCTTGTGGTCAGGATATGAGTTTGCTTGAAGTTATAGATGTTTCAGATAAAACTAATCCTCAAGTCGTAGGTGATTATGATATGCAGGAGCCTTATGGGTTGGGCGTACATAATAACAGATTGTATGTAAGTGACGGTGCTCAGGGTTTAAAAATATTTGATAAGACTAATCCTTTAAGTCTTGAAATGCTGAGTGTAGATGAGTCGGTCAACATTTATGACGTCATTCCTTTACAAGATAATTTATTGATGATTGGTGGTGGGGTTTTGTATCAATACAGTTATGGTGAAGATGACCTAAGCTTAATAAGCGCCTTTACATTAATGTAGAGATTAGCTTATTTTATACCACAAAAAGTCGCTCTCAAAGTGGCTTTTTTAATTTGGTATAGCGGTCTGCTCAAAACAATAATATTTTTTGATATACTTTTGCATTTCTAAATACTGCAGGTTTATTATCAAATTGAGGCTGTGGTGACGAATCAAAAGACATAAAATGGCAAAAAATTTAGTTATTGTTGAGTCTCCTGCAAAGGCCAAAACCATAGAGAAGTTTCTCGGAAAAGATTTTAAGGTTGAAAGTAGTTTTGGGCATATTGCAGATTTACCTACTAAAGAATTAGGGGTAGATGTAGATGGAGACTTTACACCCAAATATATCGTCTCAAAAGATAAAAAAAGCGTAGTCAAAAAACTGAAGGATCTTGCAAAGAAAGCTGAAATGGTCTGGCTCGCAAGTGATGAGGATCGTGAGGGTGAGGCCATTGCGTGGCACCTTGCAGAAGAGTTACATCTTGATAAGGCTAAGACAAAACGTATCGTTTTTTCTGAGATTACTAAGAAAGCCATTCTGCGTGCAATTGAGAATCCCAGAAGTATAGATTACAACTTAGTAAATGCGCAACAAGCTAGACGTGTACTTGATCGTCTTGTGGGTTATGAAATATCACCTGTGTTATGGCGCAAGGTTAAAGGCGGCCTTTCAGCAGGCCGTGTGCAATCTGTTTCTGTGAGACTTATCGTAGAGCGCGAGCGTGAGATACAAGGTTTTACTTCACAGGATTATTTTCGTGTAGACGCAGAATTTGCAAATGAAGACGGGAAAACGCTTAAAGCGAAACTTCCTAAAAACCTGGATACTAAAAAAGAAGCTGAAGAGTTTTTGCAGGCCAATGCTAACGCTACTTTTAAAGTAGATGCTTTAACAACAAAACCGGCAAAAAAATCTCCTGCACCTCCTTTTACAACTTCCACACTGCAACAGGAAGCGTCAAGAAAACTATATTTTTCAGTTAGTAAGACCATGACATTGGCTCAGCGTTTATATGAAGCCGGGCTTATAACATACATGAGAACAGACAGTGTAAATCTTTCTCAGGATGCAAAAGAAGCTGCTTCTAATGAGATAGTTTCTGCTTACGGTTCTAAATATCATAAGGAGCGTAATTATAAAGGTAAAAGCAAAGGAGCCCAGGAAGCTCACGAAGCGATACGACCTACAGATTTTAGTAAGCACTCAGTAAATATTGATCGCGATCAGGCTCGCCTGTATGAATTGATCTGGAAGCGTGCGATTGCTTCCCAAATGAGCGAGGCACAACTTGAACGTACAAATGTGCAGATAGCATCTTCTAATCACCCAAGTAATTTTACTGCAAATGGTGAGGTTTTGATATTTGATGGTTTTCTAAAAGTTTATTTAGAAGGAACCGATGATGAAGATATGGAAGAAAGCGGAATCCTGCCTCCGTTAAAGCAGGGTGAAACTCTAAATAACAACTGGATAACGGCTACAGAACGTTTTACCAGAGCACCTTATCGTTATACTGAAGCTTCACTGGTGAAAAAGCTGGAAGAGTTAGGTATAGGTAGACCATCTACTTATGCACCTACAATTACTACGATACAGAATAGAAAATACATAGAGAAAGGAAATATAGACGGTACAGAGCGTGAATATGACTTAATCACCCTTAAAAAAGGCTCGATAAAATCGGCTAAAATGACCGAAAAAGTAGGCTCAGACAAGGGAAAATTGGTTCCTACAGATGTAGGTATGGTAGTAAATGACTTTCTGGTAAACCATTTTGAAAATATTCTCGATTACAATTTTACTGCAAAAGTAGAGCAGGACTTTGATGAGATTGCAGAAGGTAATGAGGAGTGGACGAAGATGATGAAAGACTTCTATAAAGACTTTCACCCTCAGGTAAAAGATGTTGCAGAAAATGCAGACCGTGAGGTAGGTGAGCGTATCTTAGGTACAGATCCTAAGACGGGTAAGCCGGTAAGTGTGAGGTTGGGTAAATATGGACCCATGGTACAAATAGGTTCTGTAGAAGATGAAGAAAAGCCACAGTTTGCAGGACTTTCCCCAGATCAACAGTTAGAGACTATTACCTATGAAGAGGCGATGGATCTTTTTAAACTGCCCAGATCTTTAGGTGAATTTGAAGGTGAAGAAGTTGAGGTGAATAACGGCCGTTTTGGACCCTATGTAAAGTTTGGTAAGACATATGTGTCATTGCCAAAAGGTAAAGACCCACTGCAGGTAGAATATGATGAGGCAGTAGAATATATAAAAGAGAAACAAAAGGCAGACGCTCCTATTTATGAGTATGAAGGATTTCCGGTTC
>TARA_R110002020_G_scaffold263353_3_pt1 | contig 69273 bp, 71 predicted proteins | sample TARA_R110002020 | Tara Oceans TARA_R110002020 (sample SAMEA4396489) | marine metagenome | biome: Westerlies Biome; feature: [MES] marine water layer (ENVO:01000295) within the mesopelagic zone...; material: water (ENVO:00002006), including particulate matter (ENVO:01000060) such...
CCGCTCGGCAGGTTGACGACGCCCATGTGCTGCCAGTGCACGCCGCGGCGCGGCACGCCGGTGCCCAGCGCCTTGGCGCAGGCCTCTTTTGCGGCGAAGCGCTTGGCATAGGTCTCGGCGGTCAGCTTGCGGCGACGGGCCAGCGCAATCTCGGTCTCGGTGAAGACGCGCTTCTCGAACCGCTCGCCAAAACGGGCCAGCGTCTTCTCGATCCGCTCGATATTGCAGAGGTCGTTGCCGATACCGATGATCATGCGCGCGCCTCATCCATCAGGCGGCGCATCTCGCCAATCGCAGCCGGCAGGCCAATGAAGATTGCCTCGCCCACAAGGAAGTGACCGATGTTCAGCTCGGTGATCTGCGGAATGGCCGCAACAGGCTTCACCGTATCAAAGGTCAGTCCGTGCCCGGCCTGTGGCTCGATGCCAATGCGATGGGCCTCTTCGGCGCAATTGCGGATCCGGTCCAGCTCCAGCTCGGCCAGCTTCGCCTCACCGGCCTGCACCAGCTCGACATAGCGCCCGGTATGGAATTCGGTGATCTGCACACCCAGCGCATGGGCGGCATGCAGCTGCACCATGTCCGGCTCGATGAAGAACGAAACCCGGCTGCCATTCTTGTTCAGCTGGCGGACAAAGTGCGCGAGATGGTTGTGCGCCCGCGCCGCATCAAGGCCGCCTTCGGTCGTCAGCTCAGCGCGCTCTTCCGGCACGAACATGGCCGTCTCGGGTTTGAATTTCAGCGCGATCTCGAGCATTTCCTCGGTCGCCGCCATTTCCATATTGATCGGCAGCTGCGTCGCCGTGCGGATCTCGGTCAGGTCGCCATCGCGAATATGGCGACGGTCCTCGCGCAGGTGCAGCGTGATGCCATCGGCGCCCGCTTCCGTCGCCATCAGCGCCGCGCGCATCGGGTCAGGGTGCGAGCCGCCGCGCGCATTCCGGATCGTTGCCACATGGTCGATATTCACGCCGAGGCGTATCCGCTCCGCCATCAGGCAAGGCCCCGCGAACCAGGCTTCACCGCTTCCATCGCGGCGAGTTCCGGCGGCAGGTCGTCTGCCGCATAATCCGGGAAGTCCACCGCCGCGAGCGATACCAGCTTGCAGCCGACATCAGCCTTGCCGTTCGACCGGTCAATGATGCACGCCCCGCCGACGACTTCGCCCGGCAGCTTGTCCAGCGCCTCGACCGTCTCGCGGAACGACAGGCCCGTCGTCACGATATCCTCAGCGATCAGCACGCGCTCGCCTTCGGCAATCGAAAACCCGCGCCGGAATTGCAGCTTGCCATCCACGCGCTCGGCAAAGATCGCCCGCGCATTCAGGTGCCGCGCCAGTTCATAGCCCGGAATGATGCCGCCCACGGCCGGCCCGGCCACAACGTCGATCTTGCCGAATGTCGCTGTCAGCTTTGACGCCAGCGCCTTGCACAATCTCTCGGAGAGGTCCGGTTGCGAAAAGACGAGCGCCTTTTGCAGGAAGACGGGGCTGCGCCGTCCGGAGGAAAGGATAAAATGCCCCTCCAGGAGGGCACCTGCCTCGCGAAACACCGCGAGTACGTCTTCATTCGTCATCTTCTAGCTCCTGGTCGCGCACTGCCCGGTCCACAACGGCCAGGGATCGCAGCGCTGCAAGTATCTGCGTCAGGCGCTTCAGGTCTTCAACCTCGATCTCCATCACCAGCTCGGTAAAGTCGGTCCCGCGCTCGCTCGTGGCGATCCGGATGATATTGCCGTTGGACTGGGCAACCGCCGTGCAGAGCTTTGCCAGCACGCCTTTTTCGTTCGCCGCATTGATGCGGATGCGCCCCACGGCCACCGCGCCGGTCTTCGCCAGCTCGGTCCATTTCAGGTCGACCCAAAGCTCCGGGTGATCGTCATATTCCGCAAGTTTCGGACAGCTCGCGATGTGAACCACGAGGCCCTTTTCAGGCTCCTGCACACCCATGATCCGGTCGCCCGGCAGCGGGCAGCAGCACTGGCCAAGGTGCAGCGTCACACCCGGCGTCAGGTCCGTGCCCGAAACCAGCAGCGGCGCATGCTCGCTGTCGAGGCGCAGCTTGTTGTCGGCATCAAAGCGCTCGGCGCGATAGCCCGGGAAGGCCGCTTCCATGATGTCAGCCGACGAGACGCGTCCGCGCCCGACGGCTTCGGCCATCTCTTCACGGTTTTCAAATCCGGCGAGCTGGGCCGTATGGGTCATCTTCACGTCAATCGGGTCGATGCCTGCGCGGCGCAGCGCCATGTTGATCAGGCCCACGCCAAGGCGCCGGAACTCGATCTGGTCACGCTCGCGCACCAGCTTGCGGACGGCTGAACGCGCGCGGCCCGTCAGCGTCATGGCTTCCCAGCCGATCACCGGCGCGGGCGTCTTGCCACGCAGGATCTCAACCACGTCGCCATTCTTCAGCGGCCGGCGCAGCGACTTCACCTCGCCATTGATCTTCGCCCCGATGGTCGTGTCGCCCACGGCCGAGTGCACGGCATAGGCAAAGTCCAGCGGCATCGCGCCCGCCGGCAGGATGATCAGCTTGCCCTTCGGGCTGAACGCAAACACATGCTCGCGATACATTTCCAGCTTCGCATGCTCCATGAACTCGCTGGCGTCCGCGCCGTCCTGGATCAGCTCGGCGAAGGCTTCGAGGTTGGCTGCAGGGTCAAGGCCCGCCGCCCGCGCGGAGTCCACGTCAAAGCCATAGGACTTGTTCTTGTAACCCCAGTGCGCCGCGACACCGAACTCGGCCGTGCGGTCCATCGCGCGTGTGCGGATCTGCAGCTCGACGCGCCGGTTACCCGCCGCGCGCACGGTCGTGTGCAGCGAGGCATAGCCGTTCGGCTTTGGCACCGAGATATAGTCGCGGAAACGGTCAGGAATGCAGGCCCACAGCGTGTGCACTTCGCCCAGCACGCGGTAGCATTCGTCGACCTCCTCGACGATTATGCGGAAGGCAAACAGGTCAGCCACATCCAGGAACGAGATGGATTTGCGCTCCAGCTTGCGCCACAGCGAATAGGGCTGTTTCCGGCGGCCTTTGATCTTGGCCTTGATGCCGGCCATTTCCATCAGCTGGCGCAGGTCGCCATCAATACGGTCAAGGTCGTCGGCATTCTCGCGCGCCAGCTCTTCCTGCCGGTAGAGGATCGCGCGGCGCGCCTCCGGGTTCAGCTCCTGGAAAGCCAGGTCTTCCATCTCGGCAGCCAGCGTATAGAGGCCCACGCGGCGGGCCAGCGGCGCATAGATGTCCATGGTTTCGCGGGCGGTGCGCTGGCGGCTCTCGGCCTTCTTGCGGAAATGCAGCGTGCGCATGTTGTGCAGCCGGTCGGCCAGCTTCACCAGCAGCACGCGCAGGTCGCTCGTCGTCGCGAGGATGAATTTCTGGAAGTTCTCTGCCTGCGCGGATTCCTTGGACGTGAATTCCAGCGCGTCGAGCTTGGTCACCCCGTCGACCAGTTCGGCCACATCGGCGCCGAAGCGTACTTCAATGTCGCCAATGTCGATGCCGGTGTCTTCGACCACATCGTGCAGCAGGCCCGCCACGATGGTCACTTCATCGAGCCGCACGTCCGCCAGCAGGCTTGCGACCTCAACGGGATGGGAATAATAGGCGTCACCGGAATCGCGCGTCTGCTCGCCATGGTGCAGCTTGGCAAAATCATAGGCGGCGCCGAGCAGCTCGGACCTCACGCGCGGGTGGTAAGCCCGCACTTTGGCAATCAGTTCTTCACGGGAAACCACATGTTTGGGTGCAGCTGGAGCGTCAGTCGAGACGGCTTTACCAGCCGTGTCGCCAGCCCCTCTGTCCTCAGCGGAAAGGGCGCTGCCGTCCATGGAGCCTCCTAGAGTCGGTCGTCGCGTCCGGACTCGATTTCTGCCTGATAGGCACGCATCACGTCGTCTTCGGTCGCAGCCGGGCCGGACATGAGCGCGATACGGTCGGCTTCGCGTTCGCTTTCCTCGCTCGGGCGCACTTCCTGCAGGTTGGAGATCATTGCTTCCTTGACGACTTTCAGGTCGACAGACTCTTCAGCGATCTCGCGCAGCGACACGACAGGGTCTTTGTCATTGTCGCGGTCCACCGTCAGCGGCGAACCTTCACGGATCATGCGGGCACGATGTGCAGCGAGCAGGACGAGCTCGAAACGGTTCGGCACTTTCTGGATGCAGTCTTCGACGGTCACGCGGGCCATGGGCAGTCAATCTCCTTGAAGCCGACCCTTATATGCAGTGCAACAAGCTGGCGCAACCCGGCCTTGCGCCTGAAACGCAGCCTGAGTATGCCAGTTCTATAAGTATTTTCGGCGTTTTAATTAGCCTATACCCTATATTACCTGAGGAATTAAGCCAATGGCCTTTTACAAGGACGAGCGCCTGGCGCTGTTCATTGATGGCGCGAATCTCTATTCCGCGGCCCGCGCGGTCGATCTGGAGATCGATTTCCGCAAGCTTTTGAAGGAATTCCAGGGCAAGGGCCGCCTCCTGCGCGCCAATTATTACACCGCCTTGGTCGAAACCGACGAATACAGCCCCATCCGTCCGCTGGTCGATTGGCTCGCCTATAACGGCTACAATGTCATCAAGAAGCCCGCCCGTGAGTTCACCGACCGGGAAGGCCGCAAGCGCGTCCGGGGCAGCATGGACGTGGAACTGGCCATCGACATGCTCGAAATGGCCTCCAATGTGGATCATATCGTGCTGTTCAGCGGCAATGGCGACTTCCGCCGGGCCGTCGAGGCCGTGAAGGCGCGGGGCGTGCGCGTCTCGGTCGTCTCCACCGTCGCCTCCAATCCGCCCATGATCGGCGATGAATTGCGCCGCGAAGCCGACAATTTCATCGACCTCGAAGACCTCGGCGACCGCGTCGCCCGCCCAAGACAGGGTTTCGAGGGTGATGCAGGCGGCGACGGCGAGTCCTGAGGCAGCCGAACGCTGATTTCCGCCGTCTAGACTCAGGCCGCGCTGCAGATGCCGCCCATCTTCTCCGACCCATTCCAGCCCGCGCTATATTAACCGGGCTGCGCGGGTTCCCAGCCTGTGCAGCTCGTTCATGACTGGCGCGGGATGGCAGGCTGAAGGTGCGCACCTTCTACCCTACCTGACCAACAGACTGACAACCCGCGCCCGGAGCTTTCCTCCCGCGCCCTTTTTGCCCAGGCAAACCGGATGGCCCCGCCAGTCCGGCTTTTGGCGCAGGCGCCAGTGTCAGCTCATGTTCGCCTGCACGACGGGCGCCAGCCCTTCGGCCTCAGCCTGCAAGCGCGAACGCACCTGCCCGGCCTCGGCGCCGAAATAGACCTCCACGACACGATCCAGCCCCACCATGAACTCGGAAACGACCCGCATCATGTCCGGAGAATCCGGTGCTTCGGCCAGGTCACGCGATGCCAGCGCCGTATATCCAGCGAGCAAAATCCGTTTGTGGACGGCGGAGGGCCATTCATTCGCATAGGCGATAAGGTATTGATTGCAGAAGTCCGCAAAGGCCGTCTCGCTGAAAAGCCATTTCTCGTTCACGTCCCAGAAATAATCCGCCGTGTTGACCAGTTCAGGATCGGCCCCACGCGGCACAGTGGCCGCCGCCACGGCGCTCAGCCATTTCTTCCGGGATCGGGAGGGGATGGACGCCGTGATGATGTGGGCAACGGCATAGACCGGAACGTCATCCAGCTGATCGCGCGTATGGTCCTTGATATAATCGTCGAAGGCGGTCTGCGTGTTGGCAGCTGTGACGATTTTCGACATCAGCATGGCGGCCGTCACAGGATCCGGCGCAGGCTGGGAATCGGGAGATGGCGCCGGCACAGGCGTATTCGCGCCTGACTTGCTGCGTCCCTTGGCAAAATTATAGATGATCGACAGCGCGATAACCGCCACCAGCGCGATCGCGGCGATTGCGCCCCAGCTCATGTTTTCCATGGCCTGTCTCCTCTATCAGCTACTTTAGGCAGCTAACGGAGGAATCTTAACATAGGGAAAACCCTAGCGGCGCGAACGCTCGCGCACGTAAATCACGCCGGGATGGCGCCAGGCCTGCACAACGGTGGTGAGCGACCAGACCCAGTTGGCAATCAGGACGAGAAATCCAAAGCCGCTGAACGGGATGAGAAGCACGCCTACGGGAATGAGCATAAGCTGGATGATCGCCGTGCCGATGCGCCCGATGAAGATCGTGCCAAGGCCCGGAACGAAGAAATTAAGGATGAACGCGACGAATTTGAACGTGCTTCGCGTTGCCCCCACAGCCACACGGCCAGCCATCTGGCCAACGCCGGGCCTCTGGGGAATCAGGTTATCTCGCTCATATTCGGGGGATGGGTAGGTACTCATAATGCCCATGTGGCCCCATTAACCACATCATTCAATACCACTGCGCAGGGCGTTACCGCGCAGGCACATGTGCCGCGATCAACTGCGGACCCTCCGCTGCAAACGCCCGCTCCAGCGCCTGATCAAAGCCCTCCGCCGTATCGACAGCCACGGCCGGCACGCCGAGGCTTTTCGAGAGCGCCACCCAGTCAATCTCGGGTTGGCCCAGCTCCAGCATGCTCTTGGCCGTCGGGCCGGGATTGCCCGCGCCGGTGCGCGCCAGCTCGATGTTCAGGATCCGGTAGGAATGGTTGACGAATACGACCGTCACGACGTTCGCGCCCTCACGCGCCATGCTCCACAGCGCCTGGTTGGTGTACATGGCGGCGCCGTCGCCGGTCAGGCACAGCACCTTCCTGTCCTTCGCCGCCACCGCCGCGCCAAGCGCCAGCGGCATGCCCTGCCCGATCGCGCCGCCGGTCAGCTGCATCCACTCGTGCGGCCGCGCCTTCTGCGTCATCAGGAAGGTTGGCAGCCCGTTCGACACCGCATCATCCGATACGAACGTGCCCTCCGGCATGTGCCGCGCGATCGACTGGCCGACGGCCACAGCGTTCAGGCCGCCGCTCGGCAGGCCCGGCGGCTCCAGCGTCGCCATTGGCGCCGCCTCTTTCGCGCCCAGCGCATCGGCCAGCGCGCTCAGGATCGCCGCACTGTCGCTCTCCGGTCCGCCAATGATCATCGGCGTGCAGCCCTCTGGCACCAGCACGCTCGGCTTGCCCGGATAGGCAAAGAAGGCCACGGGCACCTGCGTGCCCGCCACCAGCATCAGGTCGCAACCTTCAAGATCGGTCATCGCGCCTTCGGCAAAATACTGCATCCGGTCCGGAATGAACCGGCCTGCGCCGCGTGCCTGACGCGGGAAGAACGTGTCTGTCACCACGCGCACACCAGCCGCCTTAAGGCGCGCCGCTGTCGCGAGGCCTGCCTCGGTCAGCGCCGTGCCATTGATCAGCATCATCGGATTCGACGCGCCCTTGATGGCCTTGGCCGCCGCCTCCACACGGGCCGCATCCGGCGCCCGCAGCGAGGGTCGTGCGCGCTTCTTGCCGGGCTTGCCGCCTTCCAGCCACGCCGTGTCCGCCGGCAGGATCAGCGCTGCAGGGCCGGAGATCGGTGAGAGGCTCGCCTCCCAGGCTTCCGCTGCCAGCTCGCCCGCCGTCGCCGCAGAGTCTGCCGATTTGATCCACACCGAGTTTGGCCCCGCCATGCCGCGAATATCGGAGGCCAGCGGCGCATCATAGCGCTGGTGCGGCACAGCATGGTCGCCGATCACGTTGACCATCGGCGTCCACGCCCGGCGCGCATTGTGGATGTTTGCCCCGCCATTCAGATAGCCCGCGCCAAGGTGCAACAGCGTCATCGCCGGACCGCCCGTCACCCGCGCATGTCCGTCCGCGGCGCCCGTTGCCACGCCCTCGAAAAGGCACAGCACGGAATGGATGCGCGGCTCATGGTCCAGCGCCGTCACAAGGTGCATTTCCGACGTGCCGGGATTTGCAAAACAGGCAGACACACCATGATCGGCGAGGGTCGAGACGAGGGCTTCGGCGCCAGTCATCGTGCGTTCAGGTTGGTCTGTCATAGAGTGTCTTGCTCCCTTTGTTTGACAGCTTCTTTAGCGTGTCTTCAGAGGGGGTCAAAGCGGGACGGATCGTGTCAGACGGAGCAGACTTGGGGTTTACGCCGACTGGTGCACGATCCGCCCGCAGCCAAAGGGGATCTGGCTAGAGCCGATATAGGTGGACGCCCGGCTCTGCGCGCAGGTTACGGTCACATTCTTGAAAATGCGACAGTTAATCGACGCGCCGCGCTTGAAATATCGCGTTTTCTTGCGCTTGTTTCGCAATAGTTATTACAGCATCAGATAGAGAACCCGCATAAAGTCGGTCAACGTCGGCTTTTCGCAGGTCCAGAGACCGTGACTGGTTCATATAGCCCTTCTCGGTAATCTCCCCGGCATCCGCCTGTGGCGGCGTTTCCTGAAGCAGAATCCGCGCGATCCGGGCCGACGGCATCGGGTTCTTCGCATTGTAGGCCTGCAGGCCATCCCTCACCGCCGCGATCACCTTGGGATGATGCGCCAGTTCGGCCATGGGAAGCGCCTCCCCGACCAGCCGCTGGCACCATGCCTCGTTGAGGAAGCCCAGTAGACAGATCGCCTCCTCGTTCAGGCCACACACAACAGCGTCAGACAACGCCCCGCCGGTGGCCGCCACGGCCTGTACGCGCACTGTGCCCGCGGACACCCATGTCCCGCTCGCCAGCTTGAATTCCTCAGCCGTGCGCCCGTCAAAGGCAAGGCCCTTTTCCGGTTGGTCCGGATCAACAAAGCGCACCGCATCGCCGAGACGGTAGAAGCCTTCATCGTCGAACGCTTCCAGCGTCCGCTCGGCATTGCGGAAATAGCCCGGCGTCACGTTCACGCCCTTCACGCGCAGTTCCAGCTTCTGCGCATTCGGCACCAGCTTGAACGTATTGCCCGGCAGCGGCAGGCCGATCAGGCCCATCACATCATTCGGCCAGTGCACGTTCGAGGCGGTCGGCGACGTCTCCGTCGCGCCATAGCCAGCCGACAGCGATATGCGCTCGCCGGTCACCCGCACTGCCACAGCCTGGATGCGCTCGTAAATGTCCTGCCCCATCGCGGCGCCGCCATAGGCCATCGACACGAGGCGCTTGAAGAAGGTCTCGGCAAGCGCGTCGTTCCGCTCCAGCTCCGTCGCCAGCGCGGCCCATGCGGCCGGCACGGTCGTGTGCTGCGTGGTGGCAATTTCCGTCAGGCTTCGGATCATCTCCGGCAGGCGTGCAGGCGTTGGCGCGCCATTGTCGATATAGAGCGTGCCGCCCCAGTCGAGCATGTTGTGCAGGATGGAATGGGCGCCATAGGTATGGCTCCACGGCAGGAAGTTGCACATCACCTGCGGCCCGCCGCAGATCGCGTCGAGGCGTTCCTCATCCCACACAGAGCGGATCATCTTGGCATTCGCCGCCACCATGCCGTGCAGGTTGATCACCGCCTTCGGCTCGCCGGTGGAGCCAGACGTCAGCATGTATTTCGCGACCGTGTCAGGCGCCAGCGCGTCATAGGCGTCATCGACTGCCTGCGTTGGCTCCTTGGCGAAACGGCCGATCTGGGCGCTGTCGCATCCCTTCGGCTCGCGGCGGCTATAGATCACCAGCCGGTCGCCCACGCCCATGCCGTCGAGCCCGCGCTGGTAGGCCGCGCCATCCTCGACATAGATAATCTTCGGCTCGGTCAGCTGGTCGATATATTTCAGGCGCGCGAAGTCTTCGCTCAGCAGCGCATAGGCTGGCGTCACCGGAACGACCGGGCTGCCCGCCCACATGGCGGCATACATGATCAGCGCATTGTCGATCGAGTTCGACGCGAGGATCATCACCGGTGCGTCCTGCCCCGCCCCCGCCTCGATGAAGGCCTGTGCCAGGCGGCGCACACGGTCCAGCCCGTCGCCATAGGTCATCTCGCGCCAGCCCTCGGACGCCGGGTCTTCCGGCACGCGCTCGGCCAGCCAGATGCGGTCTGGTGCCTCCGCGGCCCATTTCACCAGCGGCGCCAGCAAGTGCGGCGGATGCGCCTTCAGCGGCTGGCCATTGTTCAGGTAGATCGTGCCATCCGGCCGGCGGTCCACCTCCAGCTTCAGCGGCAGGTAGGGAACTTCGCGGAACGGAATGCCAGACGTACTCATACTTGCCCTCTTGTATCGATATGCATCACGCGCCCGCAATGCTTGCAGTGAACAGCGTCGCGGTCGTGCAGCAACAGGCCGCAATCCTCGCATTCGCATTCCACCTTGTCACTCGGCTCGATGATCGCCCGCAGCAATTGCAGGAACATGGACAGGCCCAGCACCATCACGAGAATGGCCACAAAACGGCCCAGCTGGCCCTCAAGGATGACATCGCCATAGCCCGTCGTGGTCAGGCTGGTCACCGTGAAATAGAGCGCGTCGATATAGGTGTGCACGTCAGAGCCCGGACGCCCCACCTGCAGCGCATAGACAAGCGCCGCCGTGATGAACACGAACACGACAAGGTTCGTTATCTTGTCGATGATCCGCTCGTGCCGCTGGAAGAAAGGCGTCAGCACGCGGATGCGCTTCACGAACGTAAAGGCCCGCACTGCCCGCACGGCGCGTAGCACCCGCAGGAACGCAAAGTTCGACACCAGCAGCGGCGCAAACATGGTCACCACGACGATCATGTCGGCCCAGTTGATCCATTTCATGAAGAAGAGATGCTTGTGCCGGGCGATATAGAGCCGCGCCACAAGGTCGAGCAGGATCACGGCGCCGATCACGTAATCGACGATGAAATGCGAACGCCCCCGCGCCTCGAACGGCGCCCACAGGAAGTACACGATCGTGACCATGTCGAAGATCAGCGTCGCCCAGCGGAAGATGAACGGGGCCGTGCCGTGCCCCTCGTATAGCCAGAACAGCTGCCGGTTCAGCCCCTTGCGATCACTCATATAATTCCTGCCTCCAGTCGGCGTTTATGGCCAATCAGTCCGCCAGTGTCACGTGGCAGGCCGCAGAGGCAGGATGGCGCAGGCGGGCCGGTCTATCTCAAGGCGCAGGATCATTTTCTGGCTTTCTCGATCTCGGCGAGCACGGCTTCGCCACGGGCGATTTGTTCGTCGATACCGTAAGAGAGGCCGAGCTTGCCATACATGATCGTCTGGAATTGCTGCCGCGTGCCGGGCATCAGGGCCCAGTCATAGCGTTCCAGGCGGTTGCCCAATTCGGGTGAAAAGTCGGGATTCACATAGATCGCATCGTGAAAACCATCATGGGGCGCCGATACACGCTGTAAAACCAGACTCGCCAGTTCGCGCTGATAATCAGCGGTCTCGTGATAGCGGATAAGGGCGGTGCGAAGGTCCGGCGAGGACAGCTCGGACAGGCCGCTGGCCGTCATCAGCTCGGTCAACGTGACCGGCTCCAACGGGCCCGACTCAAATCCGCCCGCCCTCCCTAGCGTCTGAAGAAACGCCGCCGGATCTTCGGGTTCCTTCCCGTCGCGGATCGCCCGCAGCACCTGCCGCGTTGCCGTGAGCGAGATGTCGGCCTCGACCTTCGCTTCCTTTGCCGCCTCAACCACAGAGGTGAATTCCCGCTCAAGCTGGTCAAGAACGATGGCCTCCTGTGTCCGGTCGCGCGCCGCGTCGTTCCAGTTCCCGACCTGCAGGCCGATGAAGACACCGAGCACGACGATCAGCGTCTCGATCACCACGGTGAACCAGTCCTGCTTGCGGAAGGCATTGGTCAGGCGGCGCAGGATCATGGTGCATCTCCCACCACCGCGCGCAGGCTGTCCCTGATATCCTTGTTGTTAATTGCGAGAGTGGTAAACGTAGACCTGGTATTTACGGCCTGCAACCGAAGCAGCGGAATGAGTTGAGGGTCCGTACGCAAGGCCTCTGCCCCCTGTTTAACAAGTTCAGGTGAAAGGCCGGTTTCGCAATCATAGTTGAGCTGGCTTCCAATGCCCTCATAGTCGCCGATAGCCAAAAATTTGTCGCCACAGGTTTCCCCCAGAGCCACCTGCACCGCGACCGGAACGCTTTTCCGGAATGCGTCGCGATAGGGCGAGTCCACGCCTTCTCCGCTGGCCGGTGCAATAATGGGCGTCGTGTAAACGAGAATGGCTGCATCCCGCAGCAACGGGTCCCTGATCAGCGACATGGACCCGGTTGAGGTCAACTCATCGAATGTCGCACGCTGACGCACCCCGCGCTGATATTGTGTCGCGCGGTAGGCGTAGATCAGGAGGTCTTCATCCGACGCGTCGGCGTTGCCTTCAAGAATGGCGAGCGCGCTATCGGCATTGTCCCGGACGGCCCCAAGATAGTCCATGAGGCCTTCGTAATTCCAGGCCTCGACCAGGAGATCGGCTCTGAGCTGCTCGGCAAACACCGCGCCACGCTGCTTATCGTTCCGCGCCGCGTTCCAGTTATTGACCTGCAGGCCGATGAAGACACCGAGCACGACGATCAGCGTTTCCACTACGACGGTGAACCAGTCCTGCTTGCGGAAGGCATCGGTGAGGCGCCGCAGGATCATGCGTCCACGCCCGATTGCGCCATGCTGCCTTCACGCCCTGCCATGAATCGTCCCCCACCTGAGGGAACTTAGCGCCAAATCCCGGCCTGCCTAGGAAAAATAAGGCGTCAGCCTCTTGGGATAACTCATATAATTCCTGCCTCCAGCCGCACGTTATGGCCAATTGGGCTGGCAGTGTCACGTATTCGACAACAGGGAAAGCACGGTGACGATTACACCACATGTCTCGCGGCGCAGGATCATTTCTGATGTTCCAGCAAATCCAGCACCGATACCACTTCCGCACGGCGGGCCTGCAGATAGTCGATCAACAGCGCCGTGCTGCGCCGCCGGAAACTGAGATGGGCGAGGATGCCGGGGTCCGCCCGCATGCCGGCAAGATCTTAGCTCGCCACGCTCGCCGGCATAATCGTCCCGTCTTCATTCAGCGCGTCATGGAAGACGACCTTGCTGATGAAATTATCTTCCTTTGCGACCCAACTTTTCAGAAAGATGTCGAAGGTGACGCTGGCGCCGACAATGGAACGGTCCATCTCCAGCAGGGATGCCCTCAGCGTCTCGTCGCTGATCAGGCGCATATTAGCCGATGAAATCAGCTCCATCATCGTTGCCGAACGTGATGGGGGCGGCCTGCCACTGAAAATTGTCGCCAGGTCGCGGCGGATCACATCGGGCTGTTCTGGCGCATCCGGCGACTCCACGAGCTCCATCATGCGGGTGGTGGCCCGGAAGACGTCCTTTTGAATACGTATGAAATCGTCGATTTCGAGAAGCATTTCCTGGTGATCTTCAGCCAGCCGCTCCAGTACACCGTGCTGATAGGACCGTTCGTGCCGGGCCTCATTCCAGTTGCCGAGCTGGATACCGATGAAGACCCCGAGAACCACGATCACGAAATCGAGCACAATCGCCGCCCAGTTCTGGTAGCGGACATGTTCGATGATGTGCCGCAGAATCATGTGCCCGTGCCTATTTTGCCGCGACCGGCGCCCCTATCGACCATGAATGGCCAAACGGATCAAAAAGCTGCCCGTAGCGGTCGCCCCAGAACTGGTCGGCGAGCGGCATCTGGATAGTGGCGCCGGCTTTCACCGCGCGGTCCCACCATTTATCGGCATCATCGACTTCAAGGTGGATCGTCACGCCCGCAGGGGTCGGCGCCGCGCCGCCGCCCCGGTATTCCGGGAAGTCGTCGGAGATAAGGATCGCCTGCCCGTTCACACGGATGCGCGCGTGCAGGATGCGCTTGCCGTCATCGGCCATGTTGCGAAACTCTTCAGTTGCGCCGAACGCCTTGGCGTAGAAGGCAATCGCGTCCGTGCCGCCCGTCACGCTGAGATAGGGATAGACGCCGACGGGGATGGCTGAACTTGATTCTGACATCGCTTGAACCTCCTGTTGTCATGCAGCGTGATTTCGAAAAATCACAGATCTCTGATCTTACAGCCCATCGTGAAATACGGCCGCAAGTATGTACAATCCCAGCGCAACATTCATCGCGCTACTTGCTAGCACGACAGGAAGTCGAACCCACATCTTTTCGTTCCGGAAAATCAGGAATGGCGGTCCGACAAGCACTAGCAAATGGATCAGGTTGTTGATCACACCATCCACTTGCACGTACCGATAGAGCGCCTGATAGCCGGTGAAGAGACTGGCAAACAGAACCAATTGGATCAATTCATTCAATATCAACGAAGCCGCGCGGCGGAATTCATTGCTGTCTGAACTGGCAATTGATCGACGCGATCCCATTACCCCGCAGGCTCCAGTGTCTCGTTGAACCGCACGGGTTTGCCGCCGCCCTTCTGTGTGATCTCGCCATCGCGCATGACGAACTGGCCACGGATGATCGTCGCCACGGGCCAGCCGGTGGCTTCCATCCCGTCATAGGGCGTCCAGCCGCATTTGGCCTTGGCCCATTCATTCGTGATGGTTTCCTTGCGCTTCAGGTCGACCACCGTGAAGTCCGCATCATAGCCCTCGGCGATCCGGCCCTTGTTGGCGATGCCGAACACGCGCTGCGGCCCGGCGCTCGTCAGCTCGACAAAGCGCTGCAGGCTCAGCTTGCCATTGGCCACATGCGTCAGCATCAGCGGCACAAACGTCTGCACGCCCGGCATGCCGGACGGCGAGGCGGGATAAGGCCGCTCTTTCTCTTCGCGTGTATGCGGCGCGTGATCTGTTGCCAGCACATCGACGATCCCGGCATTGAGGGCGCGCCAGAGCGCATCCTGATGGCGCTGTTCGCGCACGGGCGGGTTCTGCTGGGCAAAGCCCTTCAGCCGCTCATAGCAATCGGGCGCCGCCAGCGTCAGGTGGTTCGGCAGCACTTCGACTGACGCCACATCCTTGGCATCGCGCAGCAGCTCCATCTCTTCCGCCGTCGAGATATGCAGCACATGGATACGCTTGCCGGTCTTGCGCGCCAGCCGCAGCAGGCGCCGCGTCGAGCTGACGGCCGCTTCCACGTCGCGCACGACGATATGGCTCTGCCAGTCACCCGGAACGGCCAGAGAACGGCGCTCTTCGAGGCGATATTCGTCCTCGGAGTGGAACGCAGCGCGGCGCTTGATGGCGCGCAGCACCGCTTCGACGCCCTCGTCATCCTTGACCAGCAGGTCGCCCGTCGAAGCGCCCATGAAGACTTTCACGCCGCAACAGCCCTGCATCTGCTCCATCTCGGCCAGCAGGTGCGGGTTGTCGTTGGTCGCGCCCGCATAAAAGGCGTGGTCGACATCCATGCGGCCCTTGGCGCGGTTCAGCTTGTCTGTCAGCGCGGCAGGCGTGATGGTCGAAGGATTGGTGTTCGGCATTTCGAACACGGCCGTGACACCGCCCAGCGCCGCAGAGCGCGCCTCGGTCTCGAGGTCAGCCTTGTATTCGAGCCCCGGCTCACGGAAGTGAACCTGGCTGTCGATCACGCCCGGCAATATATGCAGGCCGGTCGCGTCATACACTTCCCCGGCCTGGGATGCGTCGAATTTGCCGATCGCGACGATCTTCTCGCCATTGATCGCCACATCCACGCGTTCTTCGCCGCCGGGCGACACCACGGTGCCATTCTTCAGGATCAGGTCATATGTCTTGCTCATGGCCTCCTTATGCTCCTGTGCGCCGGGCCTGTCATCCCGTGACGCTGCCGCAGTGCTTGACCTCGTCCCTGCTGCACCGCACAACCGCCCCTTATCAGCGACAGGACCACCCATGAAACACACTGCGACCGACGCTTTCGCCCATCCCGCCCTGCGCCCGCTGGCAATCGGCGCCCTCGGCTTCGCGGCGCTGACAGCCTCTTCCTGGATTTCCGTGCCCATGTATCCGGTGCCGATGACGCTGCAGACCATGATAGTCCTGCTGCTGGGCGCCCTGTTCGGCCCGCGCATCGGCGCCGCCATGGTCCTTTCATGGCTGGCGCTTTCCTTTACCGGCGCGCCGGTGCTGGCTGACGGCAAGTCCGGCCTTGTCGCCTTTGCAGGCCCGACGGCCGGCTATCTGGCCGCCTTCCCGATTGCCGCTTTCCTCGCCGGTTACCTGCCCAAGGGCGACCGGATCGGCGCCCACGGCCTGCGCCTTGCCGGTTTCCTCGGCCTGCACGGGCTTATCCTCGGCCTCGGTGCAGCCTGGCTTTCGGGCTTTGTCGGCGCTGAAACCGCAGTCGTTGCGGGCATTGTGCCCTTCCTGACCGGCGCGGTCCTGAAAAGTGGCCTCGCCACCGGACTCTACGCAGCATGGAAAGGCGCAGACAAAGCGGGCCGGGCACACTAGATTACCATCATGTCCAAACGCGCCCTGCCTGATCGCTCCATCATTCGCCTGTCCGGACCGGACATGCTGGCCTTGCTGGAGCGCACCGTCACCAACTCCGTCGACAACTGGAACACTGGCGAGATGCGCTACGGCGCGCTGCTCACCCCGCAGGGCAAGATCATTGCCGACTATCTGGCCATGCTGTCGCTCGAGAACATTTATCTCGATGTGCACTCCGGCGCGGCTGACGAGCTGGAAAAGCGGCTGAAGCTGTTCCGCCTGCGCTCCGAAGTCGAGATCGACCGCCTCACTGATGATGTCGTCACCGAAGGCAGCTGGGTCGATGTGCGCTCCACGCAGCTGCCGCACCGCGCCATTTCGCCTGCTGCCGAGATCGGCCTCGAGATGTCGTATGAGGAATGGCACAAGACGCGCATCGCCGCCGGCGTGCCCGAATGGGGCGCAGACTATCGCGGCTCGGAAGTGTTCCCCACCGACGTGAACCTCGATGTCATGGGCGGGATCGACTACAAGAAGGGCTGCTTTGTCGGCCAGGAAGTCGCCAGCCGCATGAAGCGCAAGGCCAAGGTGCGCAAGCGCACCCTGCCCGTGTGCGGCGAAGGCCTGAAGCGCGGCGCGGATATCCTCGCCGGGTCGTCCATCGGCAACGTCACCAGCGTGTCCGGCGACATGGGCCTTGCCCTGATCCGCACCGACCGCATGGTGCAGGCCGATGCGGCCGGCAAGGCGTTCACCTGTGGTGGCCGCCCGGTCACGATCGACCGGCCCGAATGGCTCAAGATGGAACTCATTGCACTCACGGCGGCCAATGACTGACGCACCCTATTGCGGCTGGGCGCCGCTGAACGACAGACTCTATCGCGACTATCATGACGAGGAATGGGGCGTGCCGGAGCGCGATGCCCGCGCCCTCTGGGAAAAGCTGCAGCTTGACGGCATGCAGGCGGGCCTCTCGTGGATCACCATCCTGCGCAAGCGCGAGTCGATCCGCGAGGAGTTTGACGGGTTTGATCCGGAAAGCCTCGTGCGCTGGACGCCGAAGCGCATTGAAAAAGCGCTCCAGAATCCCGGCATCATCCGCAGCCCCAAGAAGATCGAGGCAACCATCGGCAATGCCCGCGCCTATCTCGACATGGCCGAAGCCGGCGAAGACTTTTCCGCCTATTGCTGGGACTGGGTCGGCGGCAAGCCGATCGTGAACAGCTGGAAGGATTTCCGCAAGGCGCCGACATTTACAGACTGGTCGACCGCCATGTCGAAGGATCTCAAGAAGCGCGGCTTCAAATTTGTCGGGCCAACGATTGTCTACGCATGGGCACAGGCCGTTGGCATGGTGAATGATCATGAGATACATTGCCCCCGACACAGCGCTGTACAGAGGACCTGAGAATGCGGTTGGCCATCCTGATTCTTCCGGCACTCCTGCTCACGGCCTGCGTCACCGAGGGCACGACGGCGAGCCAGGAGAGCACCGATTGCAGCCTGATTGATTCGCCGTCGGACGAGGATGCCTGCCGCGCCTATGAGAAGACGAAGGCGAAGGATTCTGAAACCGCCACCAATACCAGCCAGACGGACCTCGCATCTGATCACTGAGCGGCCATTTCCGGCCGCTGTGACCACAACACCGTGGAGCCACCATGAAGAACGCCCTCACACTGACTGCCCTCCTATCCGGCGCCCTGCTGCTTGGCGCCTGTGCGTCCGCGTCGGCCGCAAAGGAACGCGAGCAGATTGCCTGGTCGCGCTGCGCCAACTCGCCCGGCCCGGAAGCCCGCAAATCCTGCGTGACCACCCAGATCAGCCTGCTTGAAGCGGCTGACCGCGCCGAGGCCGAAAGCATCGCCGCGCGGCAGCGCCAGTATGAAAACCGCGAAGCCGACCGTGTGGCCAGCGGCGTTTCCCCTGAAATGGCCCGCGAATCGTCCGATCCCGGTATCGAGCTGCCCCGCTAGCGACCTGCACCTCTTCTCTCGACCAGATGCGCAACGCGGGTTACAGCAAGTGCATCGAAATACATGAGGCGCGGATTCCACCGCGCCCTTGCTGAGGGCAAGATGAAGACAGCAGTTATATCGGCGACAGGCCTCTGGACGCCCCCCGAATCGATTTCCAATGAAGAGCTGGTCGCGAGTTACAACGCGTGGGCAGACAATTGGAACGTGGCCTACGCCACCGACATTTCAGACGGTGCCGTTGAGCCTAAAACCCATTCCTCGGTCGAGTTCATCGAGAAGGCCTCGGGCATCAAGTCGCGGCATGTGATGGACAAGGAAGGCGTGCTGGATCCGGGCGTGATGGCCCCACGCATTCCGGAACGCCCGAACGACCAGATTTCCGTCATGGCCGAAATGGCCGTTCATGCTGCCCGCCAGGCGCTGGAGCGCGCTGGCCGCAAGCCTGAGGATGTCGACGCCGTCATCTGCGCCGCCTCGAACATGCAGCGCGCCTATCCGGCCATGGCTGTTGAAGTCCAGGCCGCGCTCGGCTGCAGCGGCTTTGCGTTCGACATGAACGTCGCCTGTTCCTCCGCCACGTTCGGCATCCAGACAGCGGCAGACTTCGTCCGCAGCGGCAGCGCGAAATCGGTGCTCATGGTCAATCCGGAAATCTGTTCCGGCCACCTGAACTTCACCGACCGCGACAGCCATTTCATCTTCGGTGACGTCGCCACAGCCGTGCTCGTGGAAGAAGAGAGCATCGCGTCAGCGGGCTACTGGAAAATCCTCGGTACGAAACTCAAGACCGAGTTCTCGAACAATATCCGCAACAATTTCGGCTTCCTGAACCGCGCCGCGCCGGAAGGCGTCGGTTCGCCGGACAAGCTGTTCGTTCAGGAAGGCCGCAAGGTTTTCCGCGAAGTCGTGCCCATGGTGGCCACGATGATCGGCGAACATCTCGGAGAACTGGGCCTCGCAGGCGCAGACCTGCGCCGCATGTGGCTGCATCAGGCCAATGCCAACATGAACCGGCTGATCTCGTCAAAAGTGCTGGGCCGCGAGGCGACGGAAGACGAAAGCCCGACCGTTCTCGACACCTATGCCAACACATCGTCGGCCGGATCGATCATCGCTTTCCACAAGCATTCGGGTGATTTCAAGCCCGGCGAAAAGGGCCTGATCTGCTCATTCGGCGCAGGCTATTCGGCAGGGACTGTATTGGTGGAAAAGACGGCCTGAGGCGCAAAGCCCCGGACGCGCTATTCTTCCAGGTCTTCGGAAAACATGTCGCCCCAAAGGGCGCGGCGGCTCGCACGAGCCGCTTCGACAACCATAATGATGCAGCCCCCAAGCAATACGCAGAATGGCAGCGTCTGGCCCGAAACGAACTGTGTCATCATGTCGATCATGTCTTGTCCTAGGTCTGGCCGCATCTGGCTGAGCGGTTTCTGTCCGGTGTCGTGCAACCCTTATGCCGGAAAGGCCTTAACACTGCATTCTTGGATCGAGGCGGAAATGGGGTCAGTTTGTAACCGTATCGCCCTCGTTTCTTTACCCTTGCTACCAATACATTAAAGATGGCCCCGATGAGCACTCCAGCGAAGCGTTCTGTTAAGCCTCCCCGCGTCTGGCAGCGAATGCTGTCGGGGCGCCGACTCGACCTTGCCCACCCTTCACCTGTGGATGTGGAGATCGAGGACATCGCCCACGGCCTCGCCCGAGTCGCCCGCTGGAACGGTCAGACAAAGGGCGGGCACGCCTTTTCAGTGGCCGAGCATTCCGTCATTGTGGAAAGCATCTGCCGCGAACTGGACCCCACTCTCAATCCGCGCGACTGCCTGACGGCCCTGCTGCATGACAGCCCGGAATACGTGATCGGCGACATGATCTCGCCCTTCAAGGCGTTGCTTGGTGAAAGCTACAAGTCGATCGAGGCGCGCCTGCAGGAAGCCATTCACATCCGTTTCGAGCTTGCACCGGTGACGCCGCAGCGCCTGAAGAAACTGATCAAGCGCGCCGATCTCATCTGTGCCTGGTTCGAGGCGGTCCAGCTCGCTGGCTTCTCCGAGGACGAATCAAACAAGCTGTTCGGCAAGCCGCCGGAAGGCATGCGCCTGAAACTGAAGCCGCTCGCCGTGCCTGAGGCGCAGGAAGCTTTCCTTGCGCGCTACAACCAGTTGCACCATGACTTTGAAATGAGCCAGCGCCGATGACCCTTTCCGTCCTGATCGGCCTTTCCGCGGTCATGGTCGCCATTGATGAGGGCGATCCGCTCGTGCTCATCACCCTGCGCGAAACGGGCGAGGACGCGCTGCCCTTCGGTCCGTTCGATCCTGAACGCCACCGCACATTCGACCTGTCGCTGCGCGGCTGGGTGCGCGAGCAGACCGGTTTCGAGCTGGGCTATGTCGAACAGCTCTACACGTTCGGCGACAAGGACCGCGACACGCCCGAGGCGACACTGGCCGATGCGCCACCCGCCGCGCGCGTCGTCTCTGTTGGCTATCTCGCGCTGATGCCGGATGCAGCGCCCACCGGCGCGGCGTTCGAGGCGCGGTGGCAGGGCTGGTATCGCTATTTCCCGTGGGAGGATCACCGCAATGGTCGCCCTTCCATGATTGATGGCGAGCTTGCGCCGCATCTCTACACATGGGCTGCCGGCAATCCGAAGCGGCTGGACCGCGCCCGCATCGCGTTCGGCCTTGATGGTGCGCGCTGGGTGGAAGAGCGGGTGCTGGAACGCTACGAGCTGCTCTATGAAGCCGGGCTGGTTGCCGAATGCGCGCGCGATGCCGGCCTCCCGCAGCCAGCCGTAACGCTCGGCGCACCGATGGCATCCGATCACCGCCGCATCCTCGCCACGGCGCTGTCGCGCCTGCGCGGCAAGATCAAGTACCGGCCAGTCGTGTTCGAATTGCTGACGGAGCGGTTCACGCTGTCATCACTGCAACGCGCCGTGGAGGGCATTCTCGGCCTCTCCCTGCACACGCAGAACTTCCGCCGCGCACTGGACAAGACTGGCCTCGTCGAGGGCACGGGCCGTCTTGAGACAGGAACGGGCGGACGCCCGGCGGAGCTTTACGCTTTCCGCCGGGACTATGTCAGAGGCATTGCCGCCCCGGGCCTCGCGACACCGCGCAAGACGCCGGACTGACTATTGCACGCCTTCCGGCTCGCCGACCACGACATAGATGAAGTTCTCGGGCGAGAGATATTCCTTCGCCACCCGGTTCACATCATCCAGCGTCACGGCATTCATGTTCGCATTGCGCGTATCGAAATAGTCGATGCCGAGGTCCTGCTGGCGCACCGACATGATCTGGTCAGCGATCTTGGCATTGGAATCGAAGCCGAGCGCGTAGGAGCCGGTGAGATAGGCCTTCGCGTCGGAGAGTTCCTCTTCCGTCATGCCATCGGATACGAAAAGGTTCAGCTCGTCATGGATGCCGGCCAGGAATTCCCCCGCGCTCTCGTTCTTGGTCTGGCCACCGCCAGTCCAGGTGTCGAGATGGTCTGACGTGGAAAGACCCGTGCTGACGCCATAGGTCAGGCCCTTGTCGACACGCAGTGTCTTCATAAGGCGGCTTTCGAAACCGCCGCCGCCGACCGTGTAGTTCAGCACATAGGCTGCGAAGAAGTCCGGGTCATCACGCTCAGGGCCCGGCGCGGAAAACATCACGAGGCTCTGCGGCTGTGGCAGGTCAACCACGATCGGTTCGGCTGGGGGTGTGGGCAGTGTGATATCGGCGACAGGCGGCAGCTCGCTCGTTTCCGGCAGGCCACCAAGGGCCATGTCGATCATCGGGGCGAGTTCCGCCGGCGTCACCGCACCCACGGCGGTTACCAGCAGGCGGTCCTTGACCATCAGCTTGCGCATCTGTTCGCGCGCCAGCTCCGGCGTCAGGGCGGCGATGCTCTCAACGCTGGTCTGGCGGGCATATGGATGGCCGGGATACAGGGCGTCGGTCATGGCCTTGCGGGCCAGCCAGCCGGCGCTCGTTTCGCGCTGCTTGATGCCGATGAGGTTCTCGCGCTGGAAGCGCTCGAACGGGCCGGTATCGAAGCGCGGCTCGTCGAAGGCCGTCGCGATCAGGCCCATGGCCTCGGGCGCGTTTTCCTTCAGCATGGACGCCGAACAGCTCGTCCAGTCATTGCCGGTGGAGCAGCCGAAGCTCATGTTCAGCTCTTCCATCCGCGTCTGGAAGCCGAGCGAGTCCAGGTCGCCCGCGCCTTCATTCATGTTGTACACGACCGCGTCGGACAGGCCTTCAAGACCTTCCGGATCAGACGTCTCGCCGCCCTTCCAGGCCATCTCGACCGAGACAATCGGAATGGACGGCTCGGAGACGAGCCAGACGGACACACCGCCCGGCGTGACGAATTGCTGGATCTCGACAAAGTCGCCCTTGTGGACATCGACCTGCATGGCCGGTTCGGCTGCCGGTGTTTCGACCAGCGTGACGGTCTCCGTCTCGGTGACCGGGGCAGAGGCGCAGGCGGTAAGCACGAGCGCGCTGGCGGCGCCCATCATCAGCTTAAGGTAGGTCATCTTACTGGTCTCCTTCGGCTGGAATGAGTTCCGCTTCGATATAGTGCCGGTCCTCGCCGAACACGGTGCGAACGGCGGCTAGCGCCTCTTCGGTCGTGATCGACTTGATCGTTTCGGGATAGTCCAGAATGTCATCGATTGTGCCACCCAGCGCCAGTGTCGAGCCAAACGTGTTGGCCATGTTGGACTGGCTGTCGCGGCCATAGATCGCCTGAGCGGCCAGCGAGTTGCGGGCGCGCTCCACTTCGGCATCCGTGAAGCCTTCAGCCAGCACCTTGCGGACCTCCGCCATCACGGCCGTGTCGAGTTCGTCCAGCGTCACACCGTCCACGGGGCTCGCACTGATCACAGCCGGGCCCTCGTCGTGCAGAGTGGTCCACGCCGCAGTGCTGACATCAATGGCGATCTGTTCGTCTTCGACCAGTGCCTGATAGAGCCGGCTGGTCATGCCGCCGCCCAGAACGGACAGGCCAACATCCAGCGCATAGGCCTGGCGCCGCTCGCGGGATTCCGACACGCCGCTGTAATAGCGGCTCCAGCTTGGCTGGCGCACTTTGGGATCGGAATGAACGAGCAGCTTGTTCTCGGTCAGCAGCGGCACCGGCGCCCATTTGCGCGTGCCGTCGACCGTGCCCGTGGGCTCGATCTGGCCATAGGTTTCCTCAGCCAGCGTGCGAACTTCGTCAGCCGTCACGTCACCGGCGACGACGAGGATCGCGTTCTCTGGCGAATAATACTTGTGGTAAAAGGCCATGCCGTCAGCGGGCGAAAGCTTGGCCACTTCGTCCATCTTGCCGATGACGGTGATCTCGTAAGGGTGGCCCTTCCAGAGTTCGGACAGGACCTGTTCCTGCAGGATGGAGCCCGGATCATTGTCGATCCGCTGGCGGCGCTCTTCCTTGACGACATCGCGCTCGGAGATGAATGGGCCTTTGGGATCATCATTGATCTTGAGGTTGCGCATGCGCTCGGCCTCAAGCTCCATCATGGTCTTCAGCTGTGGCTTGGCCACGCGCTCGAAATAGGCCGTATAGTCCCAGCTGGTGAAGGCATTGAGCTGGCCGCCATTGCGCTGGACGATCGTGGTGAACTCTTCGGGACCAAGGTTCTTGGTCTCCTTGAACATGACGTGCTCGAACAGGTGGGCGAGGCCGGACTTGCCCGGCTCCTCGTCAACCGCGCCGACCTTGTACCAGACCATATGCGTCACGACGGGCGCACGATGATCCGGCACCACAACGACCTGCATGCCGTTGTCCAGCGTGAATGTCTCTGGTGTCCAGGCGGTGTCTTCGGCTGACGCGCCTCCGCAGAATAGAGCGACCGCGAGCAGCCCTCCGGTGATTATCCGTTTCATGGGCTACTCCCTCTGGTCGTCTCTTGCGCGCATCTGTCAGTCTTGGATCAGGTTCCCGGCAGTTTCAGGCGGGCGCCTGGCTTGGCCTTCACGATCTCGATATCGGCGCCACCGGTGGCGTTGTCGGTGCTGGCGCTCTCGACGTCTTCGGCGTTGTCATTGCGCCAGAACAGGATCTTGTCGACCACGCCTGTGGATTTGCGGATCGTCTTGGTCTCTTCATAGTCGACCTGCGAACGGACCATCGGGTTGACCGCATTGGCACCGGCCGCTGCCACGAGCGCACGCTCGGACTTGCTGGCATCCGCGCCGACGGTTGTACCGAAGGCTGTGGCCACTTCCGTAAGGGTCGAATCGACTTCAGACGGCAGTGAACCACCGGCTGGAGGCGGACGCAGCGCATATTCCGGTGGCACGATCAGCGGCGCCTTGGTGACAACACGAAACTCGTCAGGGGTACGCGCGCCGGCAGCGCCGGATGTGCAGGCCGTGGTGGCCGCAAGGGCCGCGCCGGCCGCAATCAAAAGAACAGGTTTCATCATGATAGGGCGTCCTCGCCTCCGGTTGGCATCGGTTTCAATTCAGATTTCAGGCCTTAGCCTGCTTTCGACCCGACAGTAAGAACTGATCAACAAACAGCAAGACCGCACCAACACTAATCGCAGCATCAGCTACATTGAAGACCCATGGGAAATGCAGCGCGCCAGCATCAATAAAGTCGACAACGGCACCAAAACGCACCCGGTCGATCAGGTTTCCGAACGCTCCGCCGACAACCATGGCCAGCGACAGTTTCAGCATGCGGCCCTCAGCGCGCATCAGCCAGACCAGAAAACCCAGCGCAATCAACAGCATAACGCCGCTCAGCACCCAGCGCATGATCCCTTCGGACTGCAGGAAGCCATAGCTCATGCCGCGGTTCCAAAGCATGCTGAAGTCGATGGGGCCCGGCAGCGGAATACGGCCACATGGCACGGGCGCGTTAAGGCATGCGAGCGCATTGAATTGCGGCTCGGACAGGATCAGCCACTTCGACACCTGGTCAGCCAGGATGACGACGGGCACCAGGGCCAGCGCCCAGATATTAGCCGGATTGAACTTCATGCCGAGCAGATTGCAGACCCCGCCCGGCCGATCAAGCGATTCTGTACACCTGAACGTCGCCGCCCCCGCAAGCGGGAGAGGCGTCAGGTCAGTCGTGCATTGCGTCCCAGGCCTTCACGGCCAGAGCGTCGCGCGGGGTGATGTCCGGAAAAGCCGGGTCCGCATTGGCCGGATCGAAGTATTTCCAGCTGCGACGGCACTTCACGCCGCTCGCCTTGACCGGATGCACAACCACGCCCGGCGTATCGTCGAGCGTGAAACCGCCGCCCTCGCCCGTGGCCGAATGCACCAGTTCCGCGCCCGACGTGATGAACAGGTCGCCTGCATCCTCGCCCTTGAAGGCCTCGATCAGGGATTCGTCGGCGATCAGCACGCGCGGCGTGGATTCCAGCGAGGCGCCGATACGCTTCTCGCGGCGTTCCACTTCCAGCGCGCCGGTGACGACGCGGCGAACGGTGAAGATCTTCTCCCAGCGCGCGGCGAGGTCTGCATCGCGCCAGCCGACGGGCGTGTCGGGGAATTGCAGCAGGTGTACCGAAGCCACGCTGCCCTTCAGGTGGCTTTCGAGGAAAGCCTCTTCCATCGTGAACGGCATGACAGGCGCGAGCCATGTCAGCAGGCGTTCCAGCACAGCGGCCATGACGGTGCGGGCCGCGCGGCGGCGATTGCCGAACGTCGCCGTTTCGCCGTCCCAGACTTCCTCGGTTTCGAAACGCGGATCGCAATAGAGGCTGTCCTTGCGGACGTCGAAATAGACGGCCGACAGGTCCACACCGCAGAAATTGATGAGCAGGCTCATCACCTTCTTGAAGTCGTAGACATTATAGGCCGCGCGCACCTGTTCATCGAGTTCCGACAGGCGGTGCAGCACCCAGCGTTCAAGGCCCGGCATCTTGCGGGCCTCAATGGCTTCCGCTTCCGTCCAGCCGTCGAGGGCGCCAAGCATGTAGCGCACCGTGTTGCGCAGCTTGCGATAGGATTCGACCGAGCCCTTGATGATCTCGTCGGAGATGCGCAGGTCTTCGGTATAGTCGCCGCTGGCGGTCCAGATGCGCAGGATTTCGATGCCGTATTGCTTGGCGATCTCGCTCGGCTCGATCGTGTTGCCGATCGATTTGGACATCTTCTTACCTTCGGAATCGACGATAAAGCCGTGCGTAAGCACCTGCTTGTAGGGCGCCATTCCGCGCGTGGCGCAGCATTCCAGAAGCGATGACTGGAACCAGCCACGGTGTTGGTCGGAGCCTTCCATGTAAAGGTCAGCCTGGCCGGTTTCGGCGTCGATGATGCCCCGTTCGCGCAGGGCGAAGGCGTGCGTCGTGCCGCTATCGAACCAGACGTCGAGAACGTCCGTTACCTTGTCCCAGTCGTCGCCATTGAGGCCGTGCGCGCCGAGGAAGGTTTCCTTCGGCGTGCTGAACCAGGCTTCGACGCCGCCGGCCGCGATGGCCGCCTTGATCGTCTCGTTCAGGGCCTGAGCGGTGTCGGCAGGCAATGCTGCCGTGTGCGGCTGGCCGCTCTTGTCGACGAAGATGGTGATCGGCACGCCCCAGTTGCGCTGGCGGCTGATCAGCCAGTCAGGGCGACCTTCAACCATCGAGCGCAGGCGGTTGCGACCCACGGCGGGGAAGAATTCCGTATCGTCGATGGCTTTCAGCGCATTCTCGCGCAGCGACTTGCCGTTCGGGCCCGGCTTGTCCATCGAGATGAACCATTGCGGCGTTGCCCGGCGGATGACCGGCGCCTTGGAGCGCCACGAGTGGGCATCGCGGATCGTGGTGATGCCGCGCGCCAGCAGGTTGCCGCTCTCGGCGAGGGCCGCGATGACTTCCTGATTGGCCTTGCCCGGCTCGCCGCGTTTCTTGCCGCTGGTGCGGATGATGTCCATGCCGCCAAAGCGCGGCACGTCCGGCGTGTAGCAGCCGTCGGCATCAACGATCTGGCGGATGTCGGAAGCCTTGTGGCCATTTGCCATGAAGACGTTGAAGTCGTCCTCACCATGGGCTGGCGCCGTGTGCACGAAGCCCGTACCGGCATCGGCGGTGACGTGGTCGCCCGCGAGCATCGGGATTGGGTGCGCGAAGAATGGGTCCATTTCGGACAGAGGATGCTTGAGCGTCCAGCCTGTCGGATCGACGTCAGAGACGCGCGTGAAGGCACTGACCTTGGCGCCATCCATAACGGCCTTGGCGAGGTCATCGGAGATGATGAGCTTCTCGCCGGCCTTCGCGTAAGGCGCAAAGCCCAGCTCTTCCTCGCTCATGACGCTATCGACCGTGTAGAGGCCGTAGGCGATGTCGGGGCTGAAGGAGACGGCCTGGTTGGCCGGGATCGTCCATGGCGTGGTCGTCCAGATGACAACGCTTGCGTCATCGTCGCGGCCAGTCACGGGGAACTTCACCCAGATCACCGGCACCTTGCGGTCGTAATATTCCACTTCGGCTTCGGCGAGCGCGGTGCGCTCGACCGGGCTCCACATGATCGGCTTGGCGCCGCGCACGAGGGCGCCTTGCATGGCCATGCGCAGGAACTCGGCAACGATGGTCGCCTCGCTCTCGAACTTCATGGTCAGGTACGGATTGTCCCATTCGCCCTCGATGCCGAGCGCGCGGAATTCCTTGCCCTGGATCTCGACCCATTTTTCGGCATAGGCGCGGCAGGCAGCGCGGAACTCGTCGCCCGGCACGTCATCCTTGCCGCGGTTCTTCGAGCGGAATTCCTCTTCAACTTTCCACTCGATGGGCAGGCCGTGGCAGTCCCAGCCCGGCAGGTAGGCCGCGTCATGGCCCGTCATCTGGTGCGACCGCACGATGATATCCTTGACGATCTTGTTCATCGCCGTGCCGAGGTGGATGTGGCCGTTCGCATAGGGCGGGCCATCATGCAGGATCCACGGCTTGGCCCCGCGCGACTTCGCATCGGCGCGCAGCCACTTGTAGAGGTTCATCTCGTCCCAGCGCTTGATCCATTCCGGTTCGCGCTGCGGCAGGCCGCCTCGCATCGGGAATTCGGTTGTCGGCAGGAACAGCGTGTCGCGATAATCGCGGTCGGTCAGGGAATCGGTCATGATTTCAATATGGCTTTTTGCAGTATCGTCGGGGTTTGATACGAGTTTCCGATGGTTTTACCACGGGTTTCTGGATGGTTTCTGCAGCATGAATTCCCGGCTTCGCCCGCCCCGTCAAATCGGGTCAGTGCGCCGCCGGGCGTCTAATTCGAATGCTGTGTATCCGTGCCATGCTTTTCCGCCTAGCAGGCGGGGAAAGCCATGTCACTATCGGACGCCACCATGGGCGGAATCCGCCACCTGTGCCGTGGGCGTATCCGACAGCTCTTCTGCCAGTTTCTCGCACAGGACTTCAAAGACCGCGCCATTCTCCAGAAGGTTCGCCCAGGTCACGCCATGGTCGAGGATGACATAGCGCGAGACGTTCACCGTGTCGGGGGCGGACTTGTAGACAGAGACAGCCGCATAGGACTGGTCGATGGCGCTGATCTCTTCAATCGAGCGATCCGATTTGAAAACAGCAAGGAATTCAATGCCACGGCAATCCGTCCCGTCAGAATTCGCGCAGGCCGTATAGATTCCGAACGACATGCCATCCTTGCTGGTCGCAAACACATAAGGCGCCTGACGATCATTCGCGCCTGACATCGTGAAATGGGCGCCCATATCATCCAAAAGCAGTTGAAGATCGCCCGTGCCGACCGTGGCGACCACCATGTCACGCGCGCGCACGCTTACAGTCGGCGCCTGCGCAACCGCAGCCAGCGGCACCGCAGTGCAAAGACAAAGTGACAGGAGCGCTTTCTGCATATGAATCCCAACACCGGAGGGGTTTCAAAGTTCCCGGAGGATTATCACTTATCCGGGTGAATCAGGCGCTAATTTGGCAGTGAGGGAGCGGCTTTCAGGCGAACGCGCGATTCGGCGGCATCCTTGTGCATCTGGGTGATCATGTCGTCGACACTGTCGAATTTCAGCTCTGGCCTCAGGTACGAGACGAGCTGGACCTCCAGCCACTTGCCGTAGATGTCCTGATCATAGTCGAAAATGAAGGTTTCCAGCAGCGGATCGCGCAGGCCAGTGGTTGGCGTGCGGCCGAAATTGGCAACGCCGTCGCGCCAGTCCTGCTCGCCGTCGACGCGGGTGCGGACGGCATAGACGCCATGGCGCGGATGGATCAGGTCGTTGAGGTGGATATTGGCCGTCGGGAAGCCGAACGTACGGCCGTTCTTTTCGCCGGATTCGACGATGCCATCCGCAATCCACCAGTCGCCGAGGATTTCGGCTGCCACTTCGGGCTCGCCGGCCATCAGGGCCTGACGGATGGCCGTTGAGGAGGCCTTGGCGCCAAATTCCAGCACTTCCTCGACCACCGACACGCCAAAGCCCAGCGCGCGGCCAAGGCTCGACAGGCGCGCCACATTGCCCATGCGGCCGCGTCCAAAGCGGAAGTCGAAGCCGACAGCGACGTTCGAGACGCCAAGGCCCTCGACCAGGACCTGACGCACGAAGGCCTCGTCGGTCATCGCTGCCATCTCGCCATTAAATGGGAGTTCGAAAACCGTATCGGCCCCCTCAGCGAGGATGAGATTATTCCGGCGTTCGGGCCGCAGGATGCGAAAAGGCGGGTCGTTCGGTCGGAAATAGGCACGTGGCGGCGGCTCAAAGGTCGCCACAGACAGATTGCCCTGCCCGGCCTTGCGCGCGGCGTCCATCACCGCGCGGTGGCCGGCATGCAGACCATCGAAATTGCCCAGCGCCACGGAGGCACCGCGTGCGCTGGCGGGCAATCCGCGATAATCTGCAAAGATGGCCATCAGGCCTCCCGGCGGGGCGCGACCACTTCGGCTTCGCCGGTGATGACGCGCTTGTCGTCGACCGTGCATTCAACCTTCAGCGTCACGCGGTTGCCCCGGTCCTGCTTCTCGGCGACTTCGGCCCGCACAGTGACTGTATCGCCAATGTGCACGGGGCGTTTGAAGCGCATGGAGAGACCAATGAAGATCGCACCAGGGCCCGGCAGATTGTTGCCGAGGATGCCGGAAATATAGCTCGCGGTCAGCGCACCATGGGCAATGCGGCGTCCAAACACGGTCTTCGAAGCGAACTCCTCGTCCATGTGCAGCGGGTTGTAATCGCCCGACACTTCCGCAAAGCGCTGGATGTCAGCTTCGGAGATCGTGTGCACGGTTTCGTGCGACATGCCGATTTCCAGGTCTTCATACTTAAAGCCGGTGAATTCACTCATACGTCCGGATCTCCAATAATTGTCCGAGAAGTTCGATACACGGGGCCGATGCCCACGTCACCACCTTAGGCCAGACATGGCGTAAGTGGCGTTTTCGCCATAGTCCGCGAGCAGGTCGGTGACTTCCTGCTCGAAATCCGGTCCATGTTCCTTCAGGCCTGTGCCGACATAGAGGCTGTCATAGCCCTGCCGAGTGGCACCGCGAATGTCTGTAGCGGGGCTGTCGCCGATGCAGAGGATGCGCGAAGGCGTGTGGCCAAGCGCGTTCAGCCGCTCCAGCGCGAGGCGATAAATGCCTGCATGCGGCTTGCCGGGATAGATGACCGTGCCGCCAAGCTCCTCGTAGATGTCGGCCAGCGCACCGGCGCACCAGTAGAGCTTGCCGCCGACGCGCACCTGCTTGTCCGGGTTGGCGCAGATCATGGTCAGGCCGCGATCCACGCCCTCTTTCAGCTCGTCGCGATATTCCTCGGGCTGGTCATTGTACATGTCGCGCAGGCCGATGCAGAGCAGCAGGTCGGCATGGGCGCTGTCTTCGAACTTCAGGTCGAGGCCCTCATAGAGGAAGCGGTCATGTTCCCAACCCTCGTCGCCGCCAAGGCGCCAGATGGACTGGCCGCTGCGCAGCTTCAGTTCAGCGCGCGTGGCATCGCCTGAGGTCACGCAATCATCGAACGAATCCTTGGGCACGCCCAGCGGTTCGAAATAGCGGATGGCCTGCGCCTTGGGCACGGGCGCGTTGGTGATGAGGCAGACATGGCCTCCCTGCGCCCGGAACTTCGCGAGCGCCTCGCAGGCCTCGGCGAAGATGGCACGGCCATTGTGGATCACGCCCCACACATCGCAGAGGATCGAGTCATAATCGCCCGCAATCGCGGACAGGCCTTCGGGGAAACGTAGCTTGGTCATGTGGCGCGACCTAGGCCGCGCCGCACCCCCGGTCAATCCAGAGGGGCATTATTGCGTCAGGCCGCAGGCGCTGGCCGGCAGCGGGTTGAGCACGTACATCGCCGCCGTCGGGATGGAATGATAGTTCGCGAGATAGCAGCCCCGCACCTTTATGACCTGGCCGATATTCTCGCCGATCTGCAGGCTGGGCATGTAATCGCACGACACGCTGTTGGCGGCGAACTGGCTGGGATCGCCAGGCCGGACATTCAACAGGAGATGGTTGGAACCGGTCGGCACGGACATCATGCGCACGTCCTCCATCAGCCCGAATTCGCAATCGCCCTCAAGCTCGGAGAAGGTGCCGTCGGCGTTTTCGAACGAGGGATAGGCTTCGACTGACATAGTGAGGTCGAGCAGGACAACCGAGTGGTCCTCGATCAGCTCAAGCGCGGGGGCGGGTTCCATTTCTTCGCCCTGCGGATTCGGCAGGATGGCTTCGACCTTGACGATCTCGGGCACGGTCTGGGCGGAGGCGTTGAGCCCCGCGGCGAACAAAAGGAAAGGCAAAGCCAGAATGCGCATGGGTCACTCCCGTCTCATGTACGAAGAGCATTTAGCGAAGCGATTGGGGCGAAATGATGCCGGAGGCGATCAGCCGAAATTCGACAGGCGCTGCATCAGTTCGCTTGGGGGCGCTGTTTCTTCCATCAGCGACGCCTTGATCGGACGCGGCGCACCGAAGATGTGACCCTGGCCATACGGGATATCGTATTCGAGGATTTCCACGACGCTGGCTTCGTCTTCGATTTTCTCGGCGATCATGGTGACGCCGTAGCGCGACAGGACGGCCGTGACTTCGGTGCCATCGACGCGGCGATTGATCGAGGAGACAGGACGCGAACCGTGGGGGTCGCGCAGCTGTTCGATCAGCGTGTGGCCATTCATCTTCACGAAGCGGACACTCGACGCCTGAAGGCGCGGCAGGTCGAGCGACAGGTCGGACGCATGGTCGATCGAGAAGCGGAAGCCGAGCGCGGTCAGCTTGGCCATGTTCTCGCGCATCGTGGCCGAGCTGGTCTCGAAACGGTCAGCGCGGATCTCGAAGATCACGGCGCCGGAGAGGTCGCGATTTTCGGTCATGAATTGCAGGAACGTCGGGAAGAAGGTGGAGTCTTCCAGCGACGAGGCAGCAATGTTGCAGAACACGCCGACGCGGCGGTCACGCTCGGCGAGGCGACGCACGATCTGCACGCAACGGAAAAGTGTGAAATTGTCGATGATGCCCATCAGGTTGGCGCGGCGGGCCGCGTCCAGGAACTCTGCGGGGAGAATCAGCGAGCCGTCGGGACGGCGCAGCCGCGTGAAGCCTTCATAAAAGGACACGCGGCGCTGGGGCAGCGACACGATGGGCTGGAGATGGAGGTCGACCCGGCCATCCTTCAGTGCATCGCGCACGTCACGCAGGATGGCATCATCCTGCGGCGCAACGGAGGACACGACGGACGGTTCGGCAAGCTTGGCTTCGAAGCTGCGCGACAGGCGGTCGATCAGGCCTTCCAGCTGTTTCATCTCGGACACGAGGGCGTCACGACGCTCGGTCAGTTCATGCTTGATTGTGGTCTCGACCGCTTCGGTGCGGGCGCCGATGACGTCAACACGCTCAGCCGTATCGCGCGACGTGCGCTCGACACGTTCGACGCGTTCATCGAGTTCGCGGTGCGAACGGCTGCTGGAAACGAGCACATGGATCTGGGCGAGAATCACTGTGGTGATCGCCCCGCTCGTGATCGACAGAGGCAGGCCGAGTCCTGCATACGCGTTTACACAATAGCCGACGCCGCCGCCTATCGCGATGTAGAGCAGGAACAGGACAAAAGTCATTCGGTCAGCACCCAGTTCATTCCATCAACCTTAACAAATAGGCCCCATTGGTTAACGAATTGCGTGGAAATGACGTAATTCGCCGCCTTCCACAATCCCGTTCCAGTCCACCGTTGCGTCAAAGTCACAGACCTTTTGAGTCACAACCATGACACGTCTTCTGCGACTAGACAAAGGTTAACCCCACCGATACCCACAGCTATCCGAGTGCACTGGTCCGTGGCCATTTTATTGGCCGGAGCGGGGGCAATCTCGGGGGAGAGCGGGGCCTTGCAGAGATGCGGGGCCCCGTCGTCTTATGGTGATTCGGCGCTCTTACCGGACGCGACCAGCGGGACAAAGACCACATCTTTTACGGGCCAGGACAAGTCTGTCCCTTCGCATGAAAGCGTCAGCCTTGCGGGGTCTGAGAAGTGCGAGGCCTGGGTCATGCCGCACGGCTCGATCACGACACGAACGCCATTGTAATCAACCCAGTAACCGACCTGCTCCTTGTCATTCACAAGGTGCGTGACGACAAGGTCGCCGGTGTTGAACACGCGCGTCTTTGTGTCTTTCTCGCCGGGCAAGGGCTGCAGGATGGCGGCGTTGAAACCACCCGCCGGTGACTGTTCCACGAAGGTGAAGGCGTCGGAGGCTTCATAGGCCTTGTTGATGGCGGCGAGGACAGCACTCGTACCAACCGGGCCGGAGACGCGCAGGGGCGTTTCATGGCCCGCGCGCCAGCTGGCATTGCGGAGATCATCAAGGCCTTCAAGGTCTTCGCCGCGCAGGGAAAAGAGCATCACGGCATCGAGATTCTGAAGGTCGGCCGGGGTCAGCCCCTGAACGACGCCGGAGGGTGTGCCAAAGAGGACACGCTTTCCGCCCGCCATGACCAGCACGCAGGGTTGAGGGGCTGTTCCCGGGGCGCAGGGTAGGAGTGCAAAGTCCGCTGAGGTGACTTTCCGAGGGACTTCCGGGACCATTCCCGGACCCTTCTCGGCGCTGCACGCGGCAACGAGCAGAAAAGCCAGCAGTATTCTTGCGCGCATGCCCCTGAGGCTCCGGTCTACCCGATCACGGTGTCGCCCGGTTCCCTTACGATTTCGTTCTCTGTGAAACCGAGGCAGTCGATTTCGACTCGCACCTTGTCGCCGACCTTGAGCCATTTCGGCGGCTCGTGCCCTGCCCCGACGCCGGCGGGCGTGCCGGTGAAGATGACGTCGCCAGGTTCAAGCGTGAAGGCCGCCGTGAGGTGGGCGATCTGGGCGGCGATGTCGTGGATCTGGTCGCGGATGTAACCGGTCTGGCGCTGCTCGCCATTCACGAAGGTGCGCAGTTCGAGATTTGGCAGGTCGTTGATCTCGTCCATCGTGACCATTGCCGGGCCGAACACGGCATGGGTGTCGAAGCCCTTGCCCATGATCATGGTCTGGCTGGCGCGCTGCCAGTCGCGCACCGAATAGTCGCAGCCGACGGTGAGGCCGGCGACGATCTCGAAGGCGCGGTCGCGGGGTACATGGCGGCCGTGCTTGCCGATGATGACGACAAGCTCGCCTTCATAGTCGAGCTGTTCGGAGACCTTGGGCAGGTGCACGTCCGCATAGGGGCCGTTGACCGCCGTGACCTGTTTGTTGAACCACTTTTGCACTTCCGGCTTCTTGGTGTCGATGAAGCTGACGCTCTCGGCCGCATGCGCCGCGTAGTTGACGCCTATGCCAAGAATCTTGCCAGGCTTTTCCACAGGGGAAAGCAGCGCGACCTCGCCAAGAGGTATGGATTCGCCTTGCGGGCTGGCCGTCAGCGCCTCGACGAATGTGCCCGCTGCAAGCGGCACTACACAGTCGGCCTGAAGGTGGCCGAAACGCACTTCATCACCCTGTTTGAATCTCACCAGACGCATACCGTTACTCTCCCGTCACACTTTTGCCCAAAGACCTTGAAAAGCGTTCATCCCGCGTTGTGATGGTGTTTGGCAAGGGCTAGGGAAGAAGGCTGTATAGGGGAATTGTAATGGACCTTGGCGTACGGGCTCAGGAGAGCTCGCTTAGCGGTATTTTTGCACAAGGAGAACGCCTGTGCATGCCGCCCTATCAACGCAGTTATTCGTGGGGAGAGCGCGAGGCGCTCGACCTGCTCGGCGACCTTGCCGAAGCGACTGACAGCGACATCCCGCACTTCATCGGCGCAGTCGTTCTTGTGAACGGCGCCGAGTCCGGAATGGTGGAGATCGTCGACGGTCAGCAGCGGCTGACGACGCTGACGATTCTCCTGGCCGTTCTGCGCGACCTTGAGACCGACAAGGACCGGTCCGCTGCGCTGCATGCGATGATTGCCGACGAGGACCGCCCGATGCTCGGCGAAGCGGCCAGCTGGCGACTGACTTTGAACTATATGGATGGCGCGTTTTTCCGCGACACGATCCAGCGCCCCGGCGCGACCCGCACACTCGAAAACGAACCCGGCGAGAGCGACAGCCAGCAACGTATGGTTGGGAACGCCAGGGCCATGCTGAAGGAACTGAAACAGGTGTCGGACGAGCGGCGGCGCGCGCTGACCGACACGGTCGTCAATGGCTGCGCACTGGTGCGTGTCGTGGTGAATGACAAGGATCAGGGCTTCAAGGTGTTCCGCGTTCTCAACACACGCGGCAAGGAACCCGACGCCCACGACATCATCAAGACGGAGCTGTTCCAGAAGGCCAAGTTCTCGGTGAAGGAAGCCAATGCCTATGCCGAGCGCTGGGCGGAACATGAGGCCGTGCTGGGCGGCGGAGCGTTCGACGACCTGCTGCGCCAGATCCGCGCGATCCATGACCGCTCGCCCAAGGGCGATCTCGTGGCTGGCTTCCAGAAGGCGGTTCTCTCCAAGATCGAGCCGCGCAAATTCCTCGATGACATCCTGCCGAGCTACGTGGCCGCCTACCGCCAGATCACAACGGCGAAAGTGGACGACGGCCCGCATGCGAAACTCGTCTCTGACAAGCTGAACCAGCTGCGCGCGCTTGAGCAGCAAAGCTGGCGGGCCCCGGCCCTCAAATTCCTGGTGGAGCGCGGCCTCGACTCGCCGCTCGCGCCGGAATTCTTCACGCGCCTCGAACGGCTTGGCTACATGATCCAGCTGATCATCCACGACAAGGACCAGCGCAACAAGCGCTTCAACAAGGTGAGCGACGCCATTTCCAATGAGCGCACGCTGATGGCCAAGAATGGCCCGTTCGCCATTTCCAAGGATGAGGCCCGCAAGGTGCGTGAGCGTCTGCTGGGGCGCTTTGCGACTTTTGGTCAACGCCGCGCGATGGCCCTTCGCCTGAACGCCGCGCTTGATGGCGGCTTCACGATCCCGCCGGAATCCGATGCGACGGTCGAACACGTCCTGCCCCGCAACGTGCAGGAAGACAGTCACTGGATGATTACCTGGCCAGACCCAGCCAAGCGCCGCGAGCAATGCGACACGCTCGGCAATTTCGTGCTGCTGACCAACAAGGTGAACCAGAAGGCTGACCGGCTGGACTATCGCGCCAAGAAGGAAGTTTACTTCAATGGCGGCGGCGGGGCGGACTTTGCCCTCACCCGCGACCTCGTGGAGCAGGACGCCTGGACGCCGGAAGTCGTGCGCAAGCGGACCGAGGGCCTGGCCGAGATTCTCAACGCCGAATGGGATTTGCCCTGATAAGGCTCTCCTTTCCCAACGATACCCCTAGCCCCAGGGCTGATCAGCCCTTACCGTCGCGCCAACATAAAACATGAGGGAGCGGCGCCATGAGCCTGTTTGATCTATCCGGAAAGTCAGCCATCATCACAGGATCGTCGCGGGGCATCGGCCGGGCGATTGCCGAGGCCATGGCCGACGCGGGCGCCAAGGTGACGATTTCCTCGCGCAAGCCCGGCCCGTGCCAGGAAGTGGCCGCCGGCATCAACGAAAAGCATGGCGACGGAACGGCGATTGCCGTGCCCGCCAACATCTCGTCGAAGGATGAGCTGCAGGCCATGGTCGACGCCACGAACAAGGCGTTCGGCAAGGTGGACATTGTCGTGTGCAACGCAGCCGCCAACCCGTATTACGGGCCGATGGAAGGCATCACGGACGACCAGTTCGAGAAAGTGCTGCAGAACAATATCATCTCGAACCATTGGCTGATCCAGATGTGCATGCCGCAAATGCGTGAGCGCAAGGACGGGGCGATCATCCTCGTCTCGTCGATTGGCGGCCTGCGCGGCTCGCCCATCATTGGCGCATACAACATTTCCAAGGCAGCCGACTTCCAGCTGGCGCGCAACCTGGCGACCGAATACGGCAAGGACAATATCCGCGTGAACTGTATCGCCCCGGGCCTGATCCGTACCGACTTTGCCCGCGCCCTTTGGGAAGATCCGAAGAACCTGAAATCGGCCCTGTCCGGCACGCCCATGGCCCGCATTGGCGAGCCGGAAGAGATTGCCGGCGCGGCTGTCTATCTCGCCTCGAAGGCCGGTGCCTACATGACGGGCCAGATGATGGTCGTCGATGGCGGCGCCACCTGCTGAGGCCTTCATGCACCTGACGGACGAACCTGACTCACCGCCCAGCGCGGAGACCGACTTTGCGACCTTTCGCGAGGTGGATATCCGCATCGGGACCGTGCTCGAAGCGGCGCCGCTGGAGGGTGCGCGCAAGCCTGCCCTGCGGCTGGTGATCGATTTCGGCGCGGGCGTCGGCGTGAAGAAGAGTTCGGCGCAGGTGACGGTGCACTACGAACCCGAAACACTGGTCGGCAAACAGGTTGCCGCTGTCGTCAATTTCCCGCCGCGCCAGATCGGCAAGTTCATGTCGGAAGTGCTGACGCTCGGGTTTCCCGATGCCGACGGCGCCATCGTCATGTTCTCGCCCGACCTGCCGGTGCCCAATGGAGCCCGCCTCGCATGAGCCGTACCGAAATGTCTGTCCAGCAGACCGAATTCTTTGGCCGCCTGAAAGCCGGCACATGGGACTTTCCCCCCGGCATCAGGAATCTGGGCATCCGCCCGGACCTCTGGCTGAAGGAAGTCTCGTATGGCCACACGCTGTATGAGTGGCCAAACACGGGCGACCGCGACATTGGCGACCAGCGCGTGTTCGGCGGATGGGTCGCGGGCCTATCGGACCATATCGTGTCGATGACGATGGCAAGCGCGCTGGAAGACGGCGAATGGTTCACGACGATGGAATTGCAGACGCGGATCCTGCGCCCGGTGCCGCATGGCCTGATCACGATCGAGGGGCGGCTGGTCAGCCGGGGCCGCACGACAGGCCTGGTGGAAGCCGACTGGCGCGACGAGAAGGGCCGCCACCTGGCGCGCATCACGGCAGCGAAGGCGATCCGGTCGATGGAAGAGCTGCGGCCCGGAGCGTGAACGCTTTTTAACAGGAACCCTCCTGCCGCCGAGCCGTTTACTGGTTAAGCTACACAGGAGCTGACTATGATTAAGTCCTTGAAATACATCGCTGTAATTGGTGCCCTCGGTATCGGTTCGGCCGTTGCAACATTGCCCGCATCCGCCCAGCTGGGCCTTGGGGTCGGCGTGGACACGGATGTCAAAGTCGGCGTCCGCACGAGCGCCCCGCCGCCTGAGCGCGCCCATGCGCATGGCCACTATACATATGACGGCTATGAATCAGACCGCTGGTACACACGCAACGAAGTTCGCCGCGCCCATCGCTATGATGCCCGCTACAATGGCTATGACTGCTATGAGAGCTTCCAGTATAGCTGGGAGAAAGGAGAGCGCGTCCGTTATGACACGACCTTCTGCTATGATGATCAGGACCGCCGCTATGAGCCACAGGGCGTGAGAGAGACCGTGCGCATCCACTAAGGTTTGTGATGGCATTTCGATTGAAGGGATTCCCGCGCCAAGGCGTGGGGATTTTTTCCATGTGGGCCTGACGTTTCGGAATGCAAAAATGCATATCAGTTACCCGTTTACGGACCGGCACAGTTCGAACCAATTGGCGACCCGGGCGTATGTGCGATGACAGCATGCTCTACGATGACAGTGTCGGCGAAGGCCGAATGCCCAGTGCAGACTTTATCAAAGGCATATTTTTCTTCTGTCGGAGTTTGACCTGTCGTCACGTTTCTCCCGAACCCTGACGCGGAAAGAATTGCGGCGCAGCCTACGACATCGGACTTCATAATGAGCACAATTCGCACCCACATTGCCGCCTTCGGGGCGATTGCCCTTCTGAGCGCAGGTGCCGTCCTGCCTGCTTCGGCTCAAGCCGGGGGCGCCAACCAATCGCAGACCTCGATTGGCGTCAGCGTGCGCGTGCTGGACGATGATCCGAACCATATCCATCCCGAATTTACGTATCAGGGCCATGCTTCAAACCAATGGTATCCGGCGGCGCAGGTGACCCGCGCGAACGCGTGGGATGACAGCCGCCAGGGTTATGACTGCTACGAGGCCTTCCACTACACATGGGTGGATCATGAGAAGGCGCGTCAGGACACGGTTTTCTGTTTTGATGCTGCCGGACAGCAATTCGAACCGGACGACGCGCGCGTTTCGGTAAGCCTGAAATAGCACGACCGGACATCAGTAAAACAATGGCCCCTGCGCGTTAGCGAGCGGGGGCTTTTTTTGTCAGGGAAGCAGCAGGCAGGCGTCGCCATAGGAATAGAAGCGATAGTCTGACGCGATGGCGTGGGCGTAGGCGGCCTGCATCACGTCCGTTCCCATCAGCGCGCAGACCAGCATGAACAGGCTGGAACTCGGCAGGTGGAAATTGGTGACGAGCGCATCCGTTGCGCGCACCGCGTCGCCCGGCTTCAGGAAGATATCCGTCGGGCCCGTAGCGGGGGCGAGCGTGCCCTCTTGTGTGGTGCAGCTTTCCAGCGTGCGCATGGCGGTGGTGCCGACGGGAACGCAGCGGTGACCGGCGGCGCGCGCAGCATTGAGGCGCGAGGCGGTTTCGGGCGTCAGGCGGCGCCATTCGGAATGGAGCCGGTTCGCTGCAAGCTGCGCCTCTTCCAGCGGCTTGAAGGTGCCGAGCCCGACATGGAGGCGGACGGTCTCACGGGCGAGGCCTGCCGCATCAATCTCGGCCAGCAGGCGCGGTGTGAAATGGAGGCCGGCCGTGGGCGCGGCGACGGAGGCGGCATCCTCGCCGGCGAAGCTGGTCTGGTAGGTCTCGCGGTCGCGCGCATCCGCCGGGCGGCGGCGGGCGATATAGGGCGGCAGCGGCATGGCGCCATGCGCATCAAGCGCCTGCTCCAGCGCGGGGCCGGACTGGTCGAAGGCCAGCTCGATCTCGCCGCCATCAAGGCGCTGCGTGATCGTCGCGCGGAAGCCTTCGGCGAAATGGATGGGGTCGCCCGGTTTCAGGCGTTTGCCGGGCCGGGCCAGGGCGCGCCAAGTGTGATCGTCAATGCGCTCGACCAGGTTCACGTCGCAGGCCACATCGGCGCCGATCTCATCGCGCGCGGGGCGAACGCCCTTCAGCGCAGCGGGGAGCACGCGCGTGTCGTTGAAGACGAGGACATCGCCTGCTGTCAGGTAGCGCGGCAGGTCTCGCACACTGGCATCTTCCAGCCTTCCATCCCCATGCACGACCAGAAGCCGCGCCGAATCCTGCGGGTCAGCCGGACGCAGCGCGATCAGGCGCTCTGGAAGATCGAAATGGAAATCGGCAAGATTCATGGGCGTCATGGATTATCGGCCCGTGAAGGCAGCAATACCTAGCGTTCGACGACAGCCGGGACGGACGGCAGGTCACACACGTTCATGTCTTCATCGACATCGGCATGCGCAGCCATGAAAAGCGGACCATCGGTGCGCTCGACCCAGACGTTCGGGCGTTCGCCCTTGGGCAGGTCAGCCGCGACTTTGGCATGCATCAGGATATCCGGCAGGGCGACTTCGCCATTGAGGGATTCCTTGCCGGCCTTGATGGCAAGCACAACATCTTCGCCCTGAACGACGCGGCCCCAGGCCGTGTATTCCTTGTCGAGATGCTGGGACGTGTCACGCATCAGGAAGAATTGCGAATTGGCCGAATCCGGATCGGACGTGCGCGCCGTCGAGACAACACCGCGGCAATGCGGGATCCAGCTTTGAACCATGCCATCCTTCGACATTTCGCTGAAGAAGGAGGCCTGCGTCATCATCGGGAAGCCATTCACATAGCCATACTTGGCAGTGTCGGACGGGCCGATGGCAAAGTTGAGCGGCATTTTCGCCGGGTCGCGGCGATAGGTGAACTCGCCCGGAATGTTTGGAAGGCCCGATTCGCGGCCCTTAAGGGCGTAGATGTCGCCGCCCTGCGCCATGAAGCCATTGATGACGCGGTGGAAGCTGGTGCCGTCAAAGTCGCCGGAGCGGATGATGGCCGAGAACTGCACGAAATGCTTGGGCGCGACGTCCGGGAAGGCCTCGATGAGGATGCGGCCCTTGTTCGTGTCGAAAATGAAGAGGCGTTCCGGATCTACAGCGCGCCAGTTGGCAGGATCGGCCTTGGCCTCTTCCACCGTCACAGCCGGCGCGGCTTCTGCGGGAGCCGGCGCTTCGGCTTCGACGGTTGCAGCGGTTTCCGCCTTCGCGTCTGTTTTAGTCTGCGCAAACGCCATCAGGCCCAGCGACAGGGTCGATGCGGCCACTACCAGGGGTGCGAGCTTCATTTCTGATATTTCTCCATGAGGGCGCGTTTCACGTCAGGGCTTACAAACGGCGCAATATCGCCACCGAGACTCGCAATTTCTTTTACGAGCCGCGACGCGACCGCCTGGTGCCTAACATCGGCCATCAGGAAGACTGTTTCAATATCGGGATTCAGTTGCTCATTCATCGCCGTCATCTGGAATTCGTATTCGAAGTCCTGAACGGCCCGCAAACCGCGCAGAATCATCTGCGCGCCGCAAGCCTCGGCGAATTTCATGAGTAGGCCATGCATCGGCATGACCTTGATTTCAGCCATGCCGGGGCCGTTGAAGCGGGCGCACTCGGCTTTCACCATTTGCACCCGTTCTTCCAACGAAAACAGGGGCTTCTTGGCCTCATTGACGGCGACGCCAATGACAAGCGTGTCGACCAGCTTCATGGCGCGGCCGAAAATATCGATATGCCCGTTCGTCGGAGGATCGAATGTACCCGGGTATAGTCCGATACGATGCACTGGCGGCCCCTTCCCTACTTATTCAGGCATTTCTGGCGATCCAGCCTCCGCCGGGCCGCCATTTTCCCCATCCATATCGGTTTCAGCGTCTTCTACAAGACGTGCAACAGAAACAACGTGCTCGCCTTCGTGCGTACGCAGCACCCAGACACCGCCCGTGGAGCGACCCGCGATGCGGATCTGGTCGACCGGCGTGCGGATCAGCTGGCCCGCATCGGTGACCAGCATGACCTGGTCGCCATCGCCGACAGTGAAGGACTGGGCGACTTTCTTGGTCGGGCCGCTCTTCTTGTCACGGCCCCAGATGTTCTGCGCCACGAGGCCTTTGCCGCCGCGACCGGTGATCCGGTAGTCATAGGCGGACGAGCGCTTGCCCATGCCATCGTCAGCAATGGTGAGGATGAATTCCTCAGCGGCGCCGAGTTCGACCAGACGCTCGGTGCTGAGGGCGGCTTCGTCGACGACCTCTTCACCATCGTCCTCGCTGATTTCCTCTTCTTCGCCCGTGGCAGCCCGGCGCATGGCCGCAGCGTGCTTGATATAGGCGCGTGCCTCTTCCGACGTGACGGTGACATGGCGCAGGATGCCCATGGAGATGACTTCATCGCTGGCGCCAAGGCGGATGCCCCGCACGCCCGTCGAGTTGCGGCCCGCAAAGACGCGCACGTCGGTGACCGGGAAGCGGATACACTGGCCAAGCGCCGTTGTGAGCAGGATGTCATCGCGTTCGGTACAGATCTTGACCGAGACAATGCCGTCGCCCTCGTCGAGCTTCATGGCGATCTTGCCGTTGCGGTTGACCCGCGTGAAGTCTGCCAGCTTGTTGCGGCGGACGGTGCCGGAGCGGGTGGCGAACATGAGGTCCATCACTTCGTGCGCGGCTTCGTCATCCGGCAGCGGCATGACGCTTTCGATACGTTCGTCGGCAGCCAGCGGGAAGATGTTGACCAGCGCCTTGCCGCGCGAGTTCGGCCCGCCAATGGGAAGCCGCCAGACCTTTTCCTTGTAGACCATGCCGGCCGAGGAGAAGAACAGGACTTCGGTATGCGTCGTCGCCGAGAACAGCTCGACCACGAAATCCTCGTCCTTCATGGACATGCCCGAGCGGCCCTTGCCGCCGCGATGTTGCGTCCGGTAGGTCGAAAGCGGCGTGCGCTTGACGTAGCCGCCATGGGTGACGGTGACGACCATGTCCTCGACCTCAATGAGGTCCTCGTCTTCCATGTCGAGGCCGCCCATCGCGAATTGCGAGCGGCGCGGCACGGCGAATTTCTCTTTCACTTCGTTCAGTTCGGCCTTGATGATCTCGCGGATGCGGGGGCGCGACCGCAGGATGTCGAGGAGATCGGCGATCTTTTCCGACAGGCCCTTGGCCTCGTTGCCAATCTCGTCGCGGCCAAGGCCGGTGAGGCGGTGGAGGCGCAGGTCGAGGATAGACCGGGCCTGCTCGTCTGACAGGTAGATCGTGTCGCCGCCGGACCAGCGCGTGCGCCGGTCTGCGATCAGCTCGAGCAGCGGACCCATGTCCATGATCGGCCAGGCCTTGGCGAGCAATTGCTCGCGGGCGGTGGATGGGTCCGGCGCGTGGCGGATGATCCGGATAACTTCGTCAATGTTGGCAACAGCCAGCGCGAGGCCGACCAAGACGTGCGCACGGTCGCGGGCCTTGTTGAGCTCGAACTTGGTGCGACGAACGATGACTTCCTCGCGGAAGGTGATGAAGTAGTCGAGCACCTTGCGCAGGTTCATCAGTTCCGGGCGGCCGCCATTGAGGGCGAGCATGTTGACGCCAAAGCTGGTCTGCAGCTGGCTGAAGCGGAAGAGCTGGTTGAGCACGACTTCGGCGCTGGCATCCTTCTTCAATTCGATGACGACGCGGATGCCGTTACGGTCGGATTCGTCGCGCAGGTCGGAGATGCCTTCGACGCGCTTTTCGCGCACGAGTTCGGCGATCTTAGTGATCATCGCGGCCTTGTTCACCTGGTAGGGAATCTCGGTGACGACGATGGCCTGACGGCCGTTCTTAGCCTCCTCGATCTCCGTTTTCGAGCGCATGATGACCGAGCCGCGGCCCGTGGTCAGGCCCTTGCGGCTGCCGGCATGGCCCATGATGAGGCCGCCGGTGGGAAAGTCAGGACCGGGGACGATTTCAAGCAGGGCCTCGTCATCAATGGTCGGGTCTTCGATCACCGCGAGCGTGGCATCCACGACTTCGCCGAGATTGTGCGGCGGGATATTGGTGGCCATGCCGACCGCGATGCCGCCGCCGCCATTGACGAGCAGGTTCGGGAACTGGGCCGGCAGGACCATCGGCTCCTGCTGGGAACCGTCATACGTGTCCTGGAAGTTGACCGTGTCCTTGTCGATATCGGCGAGGAGGTAGGTCGCCGCCTTGGTCATGCGGCTTTCGGTGTAACGCATGGCGGCCGGGGGATCGTTATCGATCGAGCCGAAATTGCCCTGACCGTCGACCATTGGCAGGCCCATCGAGAAGGGCTGGGCAAGGCGCACGAGGGCGTCATAGATTGCGCTGTCGCCGTGCGGGTGGAAGTTACCCATGACGGCGCCGACGATGTTGGCGGATTTCTTGTAGGGCTTGTCCGGCGTGTTGCCGCCGACCTGCATGCCGTAGAGGATGCGGCGGTGAACGGGTTTCAGGCCGTCGCGCACATCCGGCAGCGCCCGGCTCACGATGACGCTCATCGCATAGTCGAGATAGGAGCTTTTCAGCTCGGATTCGATCGAAATCAGCTCGATTCCGTCCGGGAGGATGGGGTTTTCGCCCGAATTCTCAGGGGTTTCCGGCTCGTCCGGCGGGGTCGTATCGTCGCTCATGGAAGGGCTTTCTGCGTGTCCGGTCTCGAAGGGCGGGGCACTGGCCCGAATCGCCCATAATCACTGAGGAAAAGCTTAGCAGCCGGGGGTATGGAAAGCCACCCTTTCGGGGGTGTTTTAGCAGTTGGCGGACGACCCGCAGAAGTGGCAAAAAACTACACGAATACATGCCCGTAAAAAGCCCGGATACAGCCCGAAAACACCCCGGATAGCGGCCGAAAAGCCCGAAGCGGCCTGAGGCCTACTTGGCCGCCGTGAGCGCGCCGAGATCAGACAGGGCACGCAGGACCACGGCATTGCGCTTGGGCAGGTCGAAATCGGGCTCTGCCATGTCCATGTTGAACGCGAAGGCATAGGTGCCGGGCGCTTCACCGCCGGTCTGCTCCAGCCAGCCGACGAACCAGCCGATTTCAGGCTCGCCCTCGACACTTTTCCAGCCCGTCTTGCCGTAAAGCGTCCAGCCGGGACCGGAATCGGCCACCATGACCGGCACAGCGAGGTCATAGGTGCGCGCAGAGAGCGGCAGCGTGCGGCGGGCGAGATGGGCAAGGAAAGCAACCTGCTCCTCGGCAGAGATCGCCAGCGGCCCTGTCAGCCAGTATTGCGTGACATTTTCGGCCGGGCCGACATCGGCATTGCCGTAATTGAACTGCTGTAGCCAGTCATGCAGTGCGGCCGGACCGATACGCGGCGTGACCGTCTGGAAAATCCAGACCGTGGAGCGCTTGAAGGCATCCGCGAAGGTCTGGTCCTCGTTCCAGTTATCCATGAAACGCTTCTGGCCGTCCCATTTGAACACCTCGTCCGGGCCGGTGACGGCGCCGGTTTCGATGGCGATCAGCGTATGCGGGATTTTCGAGGTGGAGGCGGGCGAGAAGCGCGTCTCGGCGCGGGCTGGATTGCTGATCCAGGCGCGCTCGTCTTCCAGCCGGTAAATGACGAGCGTGGATGTGGCCGGGTCTACGCCCTCAGCCACAACGCTTGCCGAGAGTTCAGGTGGCGGCGCCATGGACATGCATGCCCCCAGCACAGCCGTGACGGCGACCATCAGGAGGCCGGCGGCGATGTGCGAAGGGCGAGCGAGCAGGCGCTGCATGCGATGGATCCTAGAACGGGATCTCGTCGTCGAGATCCTGGCTGAAGCTTTCGGCCGGGCCGCTCATCTTGCGGGCGCCGCCCTGCTGTGAGCCGAAATCATTGCCGCCGGAACGGGCACCACCACCGGCGCGGTCACCCGCGCTGTCGAGCATGGTGAGCGTGCCACCAAAGCCGCGCAGGACGACCTCAGTCGTGTACTTGTCCTGGCCGTCCTTGTCCTGCCACTTGCGGGTTTCGAGCTGGCCCTCGATGTAGAGCTTGGAGCCCTTCTTCACATAGTTCTGGACGACGCGAACGAGGCCTTCGCTGAGGATCGAGATGCGATGCCACTCGGTTTTTTCCTTGCGCTCGCCGGTCGCCTTGTCTTTCCACGTCTCGGACGTGGCCAATGTGAAGCTGGCGACCTGGCCGCCATTCTGGAACTGGCGGATCTCTGGATCCTGCCCGACATTCCCAATAAGAATGACCTTGTTCACTGATCCTGCCATCTATCCATCTCCGCTCAGGCTTGTTTCATTATCGAATCTGTTCTCTTCTACCGCGACCGGCCTCGCCTGTCGCCTCCCCAGCCGTATTTCCACAGGCCGGGGTGAAAAAAGCAGCGACTGACAAATGTTCACACTTTGTTCTTGTGGTCAAGCTGGACTCACGCCACACATAGAGCCTAGCAACATTCCCATACCTGTTTCGCCACCGTAACGAGCTTTTTCATATGGCCCGACTAGAATCGCCTTTCATCCGCGTGCGCGGAGCCAAGGAACACAACCTCAAGAATATCGACGTGGACATTCCGCGCGGCGAACTTGTGGTGATGACCGGCCTCTCGGGCTCGGGCAAATCCTCGCTGGCATTCGACACGATCTATGCCGAGGGGCAGCGGCGCTATGTCGAAAGCCTGTCGGCCTATGCGCGCCAGTTCCTGGAGCTGATGCAGAAGCCGGACGTGGAAAGCATCGAGGGCCTCTCGCCCGCGATCTCTATCGAGCAGAAGACGACGAGCCGGAACCCCCGCTCGACCGTCGGCACGGTCACCGAGATCTATGACTATATGCGCCTCCTGTGGGCGCGCGTCGGCGTTCCCTATTCGCCGGCTACGGGCCTGCCGATCGAGAGCCAGACGGTGACGCAGATGGTCGACCGGACGATGGAGCTGCCCGAGGGCACGCGGCTCTACCTGCTGGCGCCGATGATCCGCGGCCGCAAGGGCGAGTATCGCAAGGAATTCGCCGAGCTGCTGAAGAATGGCTACCAGCGTGTGAAGGTTGACGGGGAATTCCACGAACTGGAAAACCCGCCCAAGCTCGACAAGAAGTTCAAGCATGACATCGACGTTGTGGTCGATCGCGTGGTCGTGCGCGAAGGCATGCAGCAGCGCCTCGCGGAGAGTTTCGAGACCGCGCTGGGCCTCGCGCAGGGCATTGCGCTGGCCGAATATGCCGACCTTGAAGAGGGCGAGACCGAGCCGAAGCGCATCACCTACAGCGCCAATTTCGCCTGCCCGGTTTCCGGCTTCACGATTTCGGAAATCGAGCCGCGCCTGTTCTCGTTCAACAATCCGTTCGGCGCCTGCCCGACCTGTGACGGCCTCGGCAACCAGCTGAAAGTGGACGCCGACCTCGTCGTGCCGGACAAGGATCTCGACATGCTGAACGGGGCGATTGCGCCCTGGGCCAAGTCGACCTCGCCCTACCAGACGCAGACGCTGCAGGCCCTGTCGACGCATTACCGGTTTGACCTGAAGAAGCCATGGAACCAGCTGCCGGAAGACGTGCATCAGATGATCCTGCACGGCACTGGCGAGGAAGAAATCAAGTTCGTCTACGATGACGGCATGCGCCGCTATGAGGTGAAAAAGACGTTCGAGGGCGTGATCCCGAACCTGGAGCGGCGCTATCGCGAAACGGACTCGGCTTGGGTGCGTGAGGAAGTGGCGAAGTTCCAGTCGGCAGCGCCCTGCCCCGCATGCGGCGGCAAGCGGCTGAAGCCACAGGCGCTGGCCGTGAAGATCGCCACGCTGGACATTTCATCGGCGGCTGAATTCTCGATCAAGGATGCGGGCGACTGGTTTGGCAAGGTCTCGAAGACGCTGACCAAGCAGCAGAACGAGATTGCCTCGCGCATTCTGAAAGAGATCAATGACCGCCTGAACTTCCTCAATGATGTGGGCCTTGAATACCTGACGCTGAGCCGGGGATCCGGCACGCTGTCGGGCGGCGAGAGCCAGCGGATTCGTCTCGCCAGCCAGATCGGTTCGGGCCTGACCGGCGTGCTCTATGTGCTCGACGAGCCCTCGATCGGCCTGCACCAGCGGGACAATGCACGCCTGTTGGAAACGCTGAAGCGGCTGCGGGATCTCGGTAATTCAGTGATCGTGGTGGAGCATGACGAGGACGCCATCCTGATGGCGGACCATGTGATCGACATGGGACCGGCTGCAGGCATTCATGGCGGCGAGATCATTGCGGAGGGCACGCCGGCAGAAGTGCTCGCGAACCCGAAATCGCTGACGGCCGATTACCTGAACGGGACGAAGGAAATCCCGATCCCGAAACGCCGCCCTGTGGAGAAGACGAAGCGCAAGATCACGCTGAAAGGCGCGACGGGGAATAACCTCAAGAACGTCACTGCGACGATCCCGCTCGGCAGTTTCACCTGCATCACGGGCGTGTCGGGCGGCGGCAAGTCCACGCTGATCATCGAGACGCTTTACAAGGCGCTGGCCCGCAAGCTGAACGGTGCGTCGAGTCCGCCGCAGCCCTATGAGAGCCTCGAAGGCCTGCAGCACCTCGACAAGGTGATCGACATTGACCAGAGCCCGATCGGACGCACGCCGCGCTCGAACCCGGCGACCTATACGGGCGCCTTCGGGCCGATCCGCGACTGGTTTACCGGCCTGCCGGAATCCAAGGCGCGCGGCTACAAGGCCGGACGGTTCAGCTTCAACGTAAAGGGCGGACGCTGCGAGGCTTGCCAGGGCGACGGCGTCATCAAGATCGAGATGCACTTCCTGCCGGATGTGTACGTCACGTGCGAGACCTGCAAGGGCAAACGCTACAATCGCGAAACGCTGGAAGTGCTGTTCAAGGGCAAGTCGATTGCCGATGTGCTGGACATGACGGTCGAAGAGGCCGCGAGATTCTTCTCGGCGGTGCCGGCGATTGCGTCGAAGATGGAGACGCTGGTGCAGGTAGGGCTGGGCTATGTCCAGGTTGGCCAGCAGGCGACAACGCTGTCAGGCGGCGAGGCGCAGCGCGTGAAGCTCGCCAAAGAACTGGCGAAGCGCGCAACGGGACGTACGCTGTACATTCTCGATGAGCCGACGACGGGCCTGCACTTCGATGACGTGCGCAAGCTGCTGGAAGTGCTGCACGAGCTGGTCGATGCCGGGAATACGGTGGTCGTGATCGAGCATAACCTGGACGTCGTGAAGACGGCTGACTGGGTGCTGGACATCGGTCCGGAAGGCGGCGATGGCGGCGGCCAGCTGATTGCGGCCGGCACACCGGAAGACATCGCGGCGGCAAAGGGAAGCTGGACAGGCAAGTTCCTGGCCGAGACCTTCCGCCGACAGGACGAACGCCGCGCCCAGCGCAACAAGCGTGAGCGGGCGAAGACGCCAGCAGTCGCAGCCAAGGCTGAAGCGCCGAAGAAGGCTGTGAAGGCCAAACCGGCCGCCAAGGCAAAGGCTGCGACGCCAGCGAAAAAGACAAAGTCCAAATCGGCGAGCGCCGCGAAATAGGCGCCGCCTAGTCGAACACGGCCATGCGGGCGGCGTCATCGACGCCGCCGCGCGGGTCGTGGCGGGCGGCAAAGGCGGCGGGTGCGCCCGTGACATGCTGCAGGAGGCCTGACAGGAACAGCCGCACCAGCGCGTAAATACCCATCGGCACAAGGAAGGCCGGGGACTGGAAAATACGGACAAAATCCTCGATGGATTCGGCATCCTCGATACGGCCCAAGACGGGCATCATGACGCCGAACTGCAAAGCCTGGCCGATGACGCTGGCGACCACGCTGCCGCCAATGGACAGGATGACGAAGGCCCCGAGGATGGGCCAGAAGCGGCCGCGCGAGACATTCCAGGCATCGAGGAAAACGATTCTTCGGTCCTTGATCGTCATGGCGAAACAGGGCGCGAGGCGCGTCGCGAGGAACACGTAGACGGGCAAGGCAAGCAGCATGAACCCCATGCCGCCGAAGACGACCGGCACGATGCGTCGGGCCAGTTCATCTTCCGACAGGTCGCTGGCGATCATGTCCAGTATGCCCATCATGCCGCTGAATATGCTGAGCATGGGCAGCCCGAAACAGGCCAGGTAGAACAGCGACCAGAACAAGCCGACGACCATCATGCGTAACTCGTCCCCACCGAAACGCAGGGAAAAACGCTCGTCGCGTATATAGCGCCTTTGGGACGAGGCTTCGAACATGGCCCAGAGGGCCCATGCGCCGACGCTTGCGGCGATGCTCCAGGGGACGAGCGGTGCCAACATCCCGAACATCATGGTCACCATGCCGCGTGGATCGGACTCGTCGAAGTCGGCTTCGGTCAGCGCCTCAAGCCCATTGGCCACGGACAGGAAGGCATCCCCGGCCAGATAGGCCATGATCGCCCCGTAGACCGTAAAGACGAGCGCGAACGCTGCCGCAAAAAGCCAGGGGAAACTGCGCACATGCGCAGCACTGAAGGCGTTCGAGAGCGCGCCTTCAAATGAGAATCGTGTCGGCATGCTGTCCCCCCTTCTGCTTCAACCTGTTGAGCCTAATGCGATTTACCCGGCAGGCACAATCGCCCTGGGTTTGCCCGGGTAGCAGCCCAAGGCCCGGCCTTTAAGCGCCCTTAGAGCCTAGACAAATGTGTCGTCGATTGTCTTTTGATCCGTCCATTCAGGATCGGTGCGGGCAGCCAGTGCCGCCGGGCCGGAATAGATGTGCATTCCGCATGCCTGAAGGAAGACCAGAACAACCACGAGCAACGCGCCCGGGATGAGCACACCGGGTGAGAGCAAGGCCCGGAACACCGCCGTTGGATCCTCCGTTTCCATTCCGCTCATCATCGGCATCAGCGAGGCAATGATCGCAACGACGAAGATCAAGTAGAAGACGAAGAACACGGCCGACATGATCAGCGCGAGGACGATCCAGCTGCCGATAATGGTCCAGGCCTTGCCGCGGGTTACACGCCAGGCTTCGCCGAACTTGATTTTGCGATCCCGCACCGTGAGCGCCGCTGCGGGTGAAAAACGGGCACAGAGCCAGAAGACAAAAATCATGTAGGCGATCGCCAGAACGAAGGCGAGCACGCCGCCAATCATGGCGCCTTCGCCCGTCCCAGTTGCGGCAGCGACGCCCATCGGCACGAGAACAGCAAGGATACCGCCGATATAAAGCCCGATGAACAGGCCAAACCAGATCAATCCGACGACGAGCAGGCGCCATTCATCCGCACCGAGGCGGAGGCGGAAGTCTTCCGCCCGCATGTAGCGCCGCTGGTTTGCACCTTCGAAGACCATCCAGAAGGCAAGGCCAAGTGGAAGCAAGACCACGTAACCCAGCATCATCCGACCCATATGCCCCATCATGGCCGCTTCCATGGCGACGGGATCGTCCATCACGGCGGGATCGAACATGGCCCCGTACATGGGCCATTGCAGCCAGAGGCTTACCGCCGAAAGGAGCACATAGAGCAGGACATACGTCGCGCCAAACCTGAACAGGAAGCCCTTCGGGCCACCTGTCTTGCGGAAATGCATCACCGCATTCCCGTAATCAAAACTTACTGGGTTCATTGGCCTCGGTCTCCCCACCTTATTGCCTGTCACAGCAATCTAAGCGGAGTCAGCCGGACGTTGCAATCTCACTCAATTCCGCAGCATCGGGCGCGAGGCGCGGAAGGGCGCTGACGGCGAGGCCATGGCCAGCGAGCAGGAAAGGCGTCAGCAGGAGCACGCCAAGGGCGCCGCCGATGAAGAGGCCCGCCGGGCCAGTGCCGAGCATGGGAGCCAGTACGGCATTCACCGCTATGGCGGCGAAGAATGGCGCGACATGGGTTGCCATGGCGGCCACGCTCAAGCGGAAGGCATGGCCTTTGGTCCACGGCCAGGTGCGGAACACCATCGTCTCACCCCGGCTGACCGTGGCGGCGCCGACGAGCAGCAGCCGAATGCCGAAGAAACAAAGGGCCCAGAGGCCCAGCGCGCAGGCGACGATAAAAACGGCGCCATAGGCCGTGGGAAGCATGTCCATGAAAGCGGCCTGAACCACGGCAGGGTCGGTTTTCGCGTCAAGATCGGTCCGGCCCGAGGCCTCCAAAAGAATGCCGGGAAGAATCGCGAGGAAAAAGGCGATGAAGACGCCGACGAAGAGGAAGGCCATGTAGATGGCCAGATTGGCGTGGGCGAGCTTGAGGAACGTACCAGAGGTTGCGCCGAGCATGCTGCGATAGGCCTGAAGCGAAAACGCGACCCCGGCGGCAAACACGACGACCATCAGGAGCAGGTCGATAATGGCACCGGCATGAAGACTCAGCGCGAGCCGATAAAGCCCTGCCGCGACCATCAGGCCTGCCAGCCACGGAAGGCTCGGCAGGGCGGCGCGGAGGGCGAGGCCCCAGGCCTCGGTGACCATTCCCGCAACGGGCAGCTTCACGTCCATGGTGCGACTCCTCATTGGTTCCACACCTAAACCGCAAGGCGCCGGGCGGCAAACACCATCTTGACGCGCGGGGCTGGGCTGCGCATGTCCCCTTCATGAGCATCAAACCTATCCATATCATCGGCGGCGGCATGGCCGGCTCCGAAGCCACCTGGCAGGCCGCAAACGCGGGCGTGCCCGTGATCCTGCATGAAATGCGGGGCGTAAAGGGCACCGAAGCCCATCAGACGGACCATCTGGCCGAGCTGGTCTGCTCCAATTCCTTCCGCTCGGACGACCATACGACCAATGCCGTGGGCGTGCTGCACGAGGAAATGCGCCGCGCGGGCGGCCTGATCATCACCACCGCAGCGGACCATCAGGTGCCCGCCGGCAGCGCGCTGGCAGTCGACCGCGAGGGCTTTGCCGAGGCGATTACCGCAAAGCTGGAAGCCCATCCGCTGGTGACCATCGTGCGCGAGGAAATCGCCGGGATACCGCCGGAAGACTGGGACAGCGTGATCATCGCGACCGGCCCGCTGACCTCGCAGGCGCTGGCCGAAGCGATCCATGCGCATACGGGCGAAGGCGACCTGGCCTTCTTCGATGCCATTGCGCCGATCATCTATCTCGAATCCGTCGACATGACGAAGGCCTGGCGCCAGAGCCGCTATGACAAGCCCGGCCCCGGCGGCGACACGGCGGCCTATATCAACTGCGCGATGGACGAGGCCCAGTACAATGCCTTCCTCGACGCGCTGATCGCGGCGCCGAAGACTGAGTTCAAGGACTGGGAAAAGGACACGCCCTATTTCGAAGGCTGCCTTCCCATCGAAGTGATGGCCGAGCGCGGGCGCGAGACGCTGCGCTTTGGCCCGATGAAGCCGGTGGGCCTGACCAATCCGCACGACCCGACCGTGAAATCGCACGCCGTGGTGCAGCTGCGCCAGGACAATGCCCTCGCGACGCTGTGGAACATGGTAGGCTTCCAGACCAAGCTGAAGCATGGCGCGCAGGCGGAAATCTTCCGCATGATCCCCGGCCTCGAGAAGGCCGAGTTCGCGCGGCTGGGCGGCATCCACCGCAACACGTTCCTCAATTCGCCGAAACTGCTGGACGAGCAGCTGCGCATGAAATCCATGCCGCGCCTGCGCTTTGCGGGACAGGTGACGGGGGTTGAAGGCTATGTCGAGAGCGCCGCCATGGGCCTGCTCGCCGGGCGCTTTGCGGCAGCCGAGCGGCTGGGCCGCACACTCACCCCGCCGCCAGCGACCACGGCGCTCGGCTCGCTGGTGCTGCACATCACGGGCGGCCATCTGCAGGGCAAGCAGACGTTCCAGCCGATGAACGTCAATTTCGGACTGTTCCCGGACATTACCGACTATTCCAAGGTCGGTCCGGACGGCAAACGCCTGCGTGGCAAGGACAAGGGCCGGGCCAAGAAGATGGCCCAGGCCGTGCGCGCGCTGCAGGATGTCGATGTGTGGCTCGCGGGTGAAGCCGAGCTGGTGCCCGCCGAATAGAGACAATCAGGGAGCAGGCTTTTGAAACTTCTGCTCACCGGATCGACGGGCTGGCTGGGGCGCCATCTTGCACCGCTTCTTGAGGCATCCGGGCACCGCATTGTCGGGCTGGATGTGGCGCCGGGACCCTTCACACAGGTGATCGGCACGGTGGCCGACCGGACGCTGATCGACCGGATATTCGCGGATTATGGCATTGAAGCCGTCATCCATGCGGGCGCCCTGCACAAGCCGGACATTGCGCGGTTTCCGCGTCAGGCCTTTATCGATACGAATGTGACGGGCACGCTGAACCTGCTGGAGGCGGCCGTGGCGGCGGGGCATGACCGGTTCGTGATGACATCCACGACATCGCTGATGATTTCGCAGGCCATCCGGGACGAGGCATCGGCGGAGGCCGTTTGGCTGGACGAGGATCACGGGCCGCTTGCACCGCGCAATATTTATGGCGTGACGAAACTGGCCGCCGAGGGGCTCTGCCGCCAGTTCGCGCTTGAGACCGGGCTGAATTGCGTGGTGCTGCGCACGTCGCGCTTCTTTCCGGAAGATGATGACACACTGTCGGACCCGTCGCCGGAGAATTTGAAAGCCAATGAATTCCTGCACCGTCGGCTGACGGTTGAGGACGCGGCGCGGGCCCATCTCGTGGCGCTGGAGAAGGCTGCGGATGTGGGCTTTGGGCTCTATATCGTATCGGCGCTGAGCCCGTTTGCGCGGTCGGAATGTGCCGCCCTGAAGCGGGATGCGGCCGCGGTCATCCTGCAGCATTTCCCGGACGCCGCCGATCTCTATGCCAGCCGGGGATGGCGCCTGCCGCAGCAGATCGGGCGCGTCTATGATGCGTCCCGCATCGAGCGGGACCTCGGGTTTCGCTGCGAGACGGATTTCGCCGCCGTGCTTGAGGCCTTGCGGTCAGGTGCGGTTATGCCGTTTGCGCATGATGGCGCGTTCCGGTCGCCGAGCCTTGATGGCCGCGCGCTCATTGAGGGCGCGCGGCGTTAGGCCTTACTGCGCCGTGACGCGCCAGATGCGGTTGCCGACATCATCAGCGACGAGGAGGCTGCCGGACTGGTCGAGCAGGACGCCGACGGGACGGCCATGAGCGGTGTCATCGGTCATGAAATCATCGAGCACGGTGGTCGGCTCGCCTGATGGCATGCCATTGGCGAACGGCACGAAGATGACCTTGTAGCCGCTGCGCGGCTTGCGGTTCCACGAGCCATGCTGGCCGATGAAGGCGCCCTCGCCGTAATGCGTGGCCATGGCGCCGGTCGACCCGCTGGTGAGGTCGAGCCCCAGTGACGCCGTGTGCGAACCGAGCGCATAGTCGGGCGCGATGGCGCTGGCGACGAGGTCCGGCTTTTGCGGTTCGACGCGGGTGTCGACGGTCTGGCCGTAATAGCTGTAGGGCCAGCCATAGAAGGCGCCGTCCTTCACGGAGGTGAGATAGTCCGGCACGAGATTGTTGCCGAGTTCATCGCGTTCGTTGACGACGGTGAAGAGCGTACCGGTGGACGGATCAATGTCCATGCCGACAGGATTGCGCAGGCCCTTGGCGAAGACGCGGCCCTGACGCGAGGCAATGTCGATTTCCCAGATGGCGGCGCGGCCTTCTTCGGCCTCGATGCCGTTTTCGGCGACATTGCTGTTGGAGCCGACAGAGGCGTAAAGCCTGGTGCCGTCAGGGCTGGCGACGACATTCTTGGTCCAGTGGTGGTTTATCTCTCCCGCCGGCAGCGCGAAGAACGGCTCAGGCGTCGCCGTGTTGGTGGTCTCGCCCGCGATGTAGGGCACGGTCACGATGGCATCCGTATCGGCGATGTAGAGCGTGTCGCCCACCAGCGTCATGCCGAAGGGCGAGTTGAGGCCGTTCAGATAGGTCGTGTGGGTTTCGGCCACGCCGTCGCCGTCCGCATCACGCAGGAGGGAAATGCGGTTGGCACTCGGCACGCCGGCGCCAGCCTTTTTCATCACGCGCTTCATGAAGAAGCCGCGAATGCCGTCACCGTCTTCCGGGCGCGGCGGACCATTGGTTTCAGCGACGAGCACGTCGCCATTGGGCAGCTGGTAGAGCCAGCGGGGATGATCGAGATTTGCGGCGAACTGGTTGACGGCGAGGCCGGCGGCGGGGGTCGGCTTCGCATCGCCTGTCCACGCCTTGGCCGTGGCGATGTTGACTGTGGGGAGGAGCTTGTCGGTCGGTTTGGGCAGGTCGGGTGACGGGCCGAATCCGGTCTCGATGGGAGCTGGCTGGTTACTGTTGCAAGCGCCCAGTGTTGCGCCGAGCGCCATGATGAGCGCAGCGGATGCGACGGTTGTAAGTTTCATGTATTTCTCCTGCCTTGTCAGGAGAAGCGCACGAATGGCGCGCCAGTTCCAGACTTATTCCGAAGGCAGAGTGTCAGACCTGCCCGGTATTCATCGCCTTCATGATGCTGAGGCGCTTGGTGACCGGGTTCGGATTACGGCCCTCAGAGTAGAATTTGCGCAGGCGGAAATGGGCAATCGCCGGGCGGATGGGCTTGGGCGCAGGGGCGACGTGCGGGCCGAAGGCCTTGGTCTCGCTGCGGCGGGTTGCGGCAAATGCCGGCGCGACCTCCTGGATCTCGGTGCCCCAGCCATGCGCGCCAGCGAGCACGCTGGCGGCGACGGCGGCGAGCCAGGCCTCAGGCTCACGCGAGCGGTCCTCGGCCTCGAAAGCGGCCTGATAGCCATCGACCAGTTTCTGCAGGGCGCCGACTTTCAGGCGCTGGCAGGCGACTTCCTCATAGATGGCAAGGCAGACGTCATGGGCGCGCGGGGTCTGTTCCGCCTCAATCTCCGAGAGGGCATCGCGCCACCACTGGAAACGGATGGCGCCGAGCGTGTCTTCCGTCACGGCCAGCCGGACGCGGGCCAACTCGTAAGCCAGCGCATAAAGTGCTATCAGGGCGTTGCGGTATATTTCGGGGGCGAAACGACTGGATATCCAGCGATCTTCGTCCACGCGCTTCACGCGGGCATCAATCGCCTTCCATTGTGTTTTGCTCAGGGGGCTAGTCTCGTTTGACATGGAACCCATATGTGGGAAGACGCGCTGATACACCAGTCAATGTTATGCAAGAAAGGACGATCTCATGGCTTTTTCCCTTCCCGACCTCCCTTATGGACGCGGAGACCTCGCTCCTCACGTTTCCGAGGAGACCCTCAACTATCACCACGGCAAGCACCATCAGGCCTATGTCACCAATCTGAACGGCCTCATCGAAGGCACGGATCTGGCCGACAAGTCGCTTGAAGAGATCATCAAGGTCGCTGCTGCCGACAAATCCAAGGCCGGCCTGTTCAACAATGCCGCGCAGGTGTGGAACCACACGTTCTACTGGCACTCGATGAAACCAAATGGCGGCGGCAAGCCAACCGGCAAGATTGCCGAAAAAATCGAGAGCGATCTCGGCGGCTACGACCAGTTCGTGAAAGACTTCAAGGCAGCCGGTGGCGGCCAGTTCGGTTCAGGCTGGGCCTGGCTGGTCCTGAAGGATGGCAAGCTGGCCATCACCAAGACGCCAAACGCCGAAACACCGCTGACAGAAGCCGGTGTGACGCCAATCCTGACCATGGATGTCTGGGAACACGCCTATTACCTCGACTACCAGAACAGCCGTCCGAACTATATGGACGCGTTCATCAATAACCTGATCAACTGGGACTTCGCCAACAAGAACCTCGGTTAATCAGACGCCACCCTTTCCGCGATTTTACGGAAACTGAGACGCCCGCCTGTACTGGCGGGCGTTTTTGCACTATGTGCACCGCAACAAGACGCTCCGGGCTCAGGATTCGCCCGGCAAAGCTGCCATTCGGGCAGCGTCGGGTATTATCAACAATCCTTGGACTGGAAACACTTTGAACGACGTAACATTTGCAGATCTCGGCCTTGGGCCGAACGTGCTGAAAGCTGTAGAAGAAGCTGGGTACACAACCCCCACGCCGATCCAGATGGAAGCCATCCCCCACATTCTTTCCGGCGGCGACGTGACGGGCATTGCCCAGACCGGCACCGGCAAGACGGCCGCCTTCGTGCTGCCAATGATCCACCGTCTCGCACGCGGCCGGGCCCGGGCGCGCATGCCGCGCTGTCTGATTCTCTGCCCGACACGCGAACTCGCCGCCCAGGTGGCCGAGAATTTCGAGAAATACGGCAAGTATCTCAAGCTCACCATGGCGCTGCTGATCGGCGGCGTGAGCTTCAAGGAGCAGGAAGGCCTACTCCAGCGCGGTGTTGACGTTCTGATCGCGACACCGGGCCGCCTGATGGACCAGTTCGAGCGCGGCAAGCTGCTGCTCATGGGTGTCGACTATCTCATCATTGATGAAGCCGACCGCATGCTCGACATGGGCTTCATCCCGGACATCGAAAAGATCGTCGCCAAGCTGCCACCGAAGCGCCAGACGCTTCTGTTCTCGGCAACCTTCCCGACCGATATCCAGCGGCTGGCCAAGAGCTTCCAGATCAACCCGGTGAAGATTGAAGTTGCGCGCCCGACGGACGCCGCGAAGACGATCACGCAGCATGTTGTCCACATTCCGAGCAATGACGCGAAGGCCAAGCGCACGGCCCTGCGCCGCGTGATTGAGTCCTGCGACGTGAAGAACGGTATCGTGTTCTGCAACCGCAAGGTCGAGGTCGATATCGTTGCGGCCTCGCTGCAGAAACATGGTCATGACGCCGCCGCCATCCACGGCGACCTGCCGCAGGCATTCCGTACCGAAGTGCTTCAGCGCTTCCGCGATGGTGACCTGAAACTGCTTGTCGCCTCCGACGTGGCTGCCCGTGGTCTCGACATTCCGGACGTCGACCACGTGTTCAACTATTCGCCGCCGCCGAAAGACGAGGACTATGTCCACCGCATCGGCCGGACGGGTCGTGCAGGACGTAGTGGCAAGAGCTTTACGGTTGTCTCACCGAGCGACGAGAAGTCCTGGGGCTTTGTCCTCAAGATGATCCAGCAGGACGTCGAGGAATACATGCCCGAAGGCCTGCTCGAAGAGCTCGAAAATCTGCCACCGGAAGAGCGCTCCAGCCGTGGTGGACGCAGTGGTGGCAGCAGCCGCAGCAGCGGAAGCAGCAGCCGTGGCCGTGGCGATCGCCCCGAACGCGGCCGGTCGCGTCGGTCTTCCGGCGACGATGCGCCGAAGGTGGAAGCCAAAGAAGAAGCGCCACAGGCTGAAGAAGCCCCGAAGGCCGATGTAGCCGAACAGCCCGTACGCGCCGAGAAGGTCGAACGTGCTGAAAAGCCAGAGCGGGCGGAAAAGCCGAAACGCGAGCGCGCACCGAAAGCCGACAAGGTTGAAGCGAAGGAAAAAGCGGACACGGCTGAAAAGCCGGCCCGTTCGGACCGTGGCGCACGCGGCGGTCGCCCGCCACGCGACCAGAAGCGCAAGGATGACGACCTGATCCTCGCCCCGGCACCGGAGCGCGTCAAAGGCTTTGGCGACGACGTGCCAGCCTTCCTCAAACGCTAGGATTTTCTAGACGGCGCAGCAGCCTTACGAGGCTGCCTTGCGCCGTTTGGCGATCAGGGCAGACGAGAAATCATGCTCGACCGTAGGTCGGTTGAACGTGATGACATATTTCGTGCCATCGGCGCCAGTTTCGAGTTTGACATCTGCGCCAACTGACTGGGTCAGAGAGTCCACCAGGATCGTGCCTATCCCGGGCTTCTTGTGACGCGGGTCAGGCGCAGACATGCCCACGCCATCATCCTCGACCTCAATGCGCACAGCATCGCCTTTGCTCTCAAGTGTGACGTTTATGGCGCCGCATTGGCGTGTCGCAAAGGCATACTTGCAAGCATTCGTCACAAGTTCCGTAACCGCGAGGCAGACGGATACAGCCTTACTGACCGGAAGAACGATCTCGCCAGACGTGTGGCATGTCAGCCGGATATTATCGTCGACAGAGTAAGTCTGAACGACGGTCGCGCAAAGTTCGGGAAGAAGCAGCGCGCAGTCGACATGGTCGTGCGTGCCCAACTCATAAAGGCTGCGATGGGTTGCCGTTATCACTTCGATGCGCTGCCGCGTGAGAGACAGGGTCTCGCGCGCGATCTCGTCATCAATGCGCTTCATCGGCAGGGCCACAAGCGAGGCTACGATCTGCAGGCTGTTGCGGACACGGTGGTTGACCTCGAACAGGAGAAGCTCCTTCATCTCGAGCGCCTGGAGCAATGCCTGCTCCGCGTTGACGCGAGACGTCTCGTCACGGAGCGTCAGGACCGAGCCAATCTGGACCCCTTCGGTATTCCTCACAGGCCGCGCCGTACCCACCGCAATAACGACCGTGCCATCGGGCCGGCGTATCTTCCACGGAGCGTCGACAACGTCCTCGCCGCGCAGTACGGCACGCGCGAGCGGTAGCTCCTCTGGCGGATGCGGCGCGTCATCCATCGTCAGCAATTGATAATCATCCGAATACGACTCTGGCGCGCCGCCAATCAGCGACCGTCCGTGAATCTCTTCCGCCGCCCTGTTGACGCTGATGATGCGTCCATCGGCATCAGCCACGATGACGCCCTCGCCCAACTGGTCGAGCACAACAGACTTGAAACTCTCAAGCGAACTCAGCATGCCTTCGCCTCGGTCCGGGTTGTTCGTTTCTGCATGAGTGGATTTTCGAAGCGCCGATCGGTCAGCGCTTCAAGCGTCCTTTGACCTGTTTGCGGAAGGCATCACCATAGGGTGGCCGGATCATGGCCAGCATTTCGCTGCCAGTCTGCGTGTAGACCGACTTGCGATGGCTGAACTCGTAAAAGCCTTCGCGACCGTGATAGCTGCCCATGCCGGAGGGGCCGACGCCGCCGAATGGCAGGTCTTCCTGTGCCACATGGAAGAGCACATCATTGACGGTCACGCCGCCCGAAGTCGTATTGTTGAGTACGGTATCGCGCTCAGCCGAATCCTCGCCGAAATAATAAAGCCCCAGCGGGCGGTCATGGGCGTTGATGTAGGCAATCGCATCACGGGTCTCGCCATAGGACTTGATAGGCAGGATCGGGCCGAAGATTTCGTCCTGCATCACTGTCATGTCGTCCGTCGGATCAACGATGATGTGCGGGGCGATCTTGTGGTGTGGCTGCTGCGAGAAATTGTCTCCCGTCGGATTGATCTCGATGACTTCGGCGCCCTTGGCCCGCGCATCCTCGATATAGCCCATGATGCGATCATAGTGGCGCTGGTTCACGATGGATGTGTAGTCGTCATTGTCCTTCAGTCCGGACGCGAACATTTTCTGGACAGCGCTGGTCGCAGCGGCGGTGAACTCGGCGGTCTTTTCCTTTGGCACGAAGGCATAGTCCGGCGCCAGGCAGATCTGCCCGGCATTCAGGGTCTTGCCGGCCATGATGCGGTTCGCCGCTTTCTGCATGTCGGCGGAGCGGCCGAGAATGACCGGGCTCTTGCCGCCCAGCTCAAGCGTCAGTGGCACAAGATTGTCCGCCGCCGCACGCATCACGTGCTTGGCAACAGAGGTCGCACCGGTGAAGAGGATGTGGTCGAAAGGCAGCTTCGTGAACTCGGCGCCGACTTCCGGGCCGCCGGTGATCACGGCCATTTCTTCTTCATCATAGTATTGCGCAATCACGGACTTCATCAGTTCCGAGGTCGCCTCAGTGAATTCCGATGGCTTGATCATGCAGCGATTGCCTGCCGCAAAGACGCCCGCAAGCGGCGTGAAGGTCAGGTTGACCGGGAAGTTCCACGGGCTGATGACGCCGATCACGCCCTTGGGCTGGAACTGGATCTGGGCCTTTGAGCCCAGAAGATTGAGCGGGAACTCGACGCCGCGCTTGTCCGGCTGCATCCATTTATGGAGGTGCTTCTTGGCAAACTTCAGTGCGGCGATCGAAGAGGCAATGTCGGTGAACGACGACTGATCTTTCGAGCGATGGCCGAAATCCTCGCACATGGCGTCGTTGAAGGCGTCGCCATGCGTGATCAGGAGGTCGATGGACTTGTCGAGCCATTCGATCCTTTTGGCGGCCGACGGTATGCCGTCCCGCAGGTTTGCCGCCTTTTGCCGCGTCAGGATGGAGCTCATGCCGCTGCCGGTTGCGCTGTCGAGTGCCATTCCAGAATCTCCCATAGCCATATCTGTAAGTGAATAGTGTAGCTCGCGTTCAGCACTTAACAAAGCGAAATGCATTGCCCTTGCGTGAGGCGTTCACAAGGCGGGCAAACTTACTAGATTGCGGACACAAACTTCCGGGAGAGAAACACAGATGGCCTATTCAAAGATTTCCTACGAACTGGACGGCGATACGGCCATCATCAGCTTCGACGACGCGTCCACAATGAACGCCTGCGGCATTGATACGGCGCAGGAGCTGTTGCATGCTTTTGAAACGGCTGCGCGCGAAGCTCGCTGCACAATCCTTACGGGTAAAGGCCGCGGCTTCTGCTCAGGCGCGAACCTCGGCGCAAACCCCGGCAGCGGCACGGCGCTCAGCCATCCCGGTTCGATGCCCGACGCCGGCCGCGCCCTGGAAACCCACTATAATCCGCTCATCCTGGCCATTCAGGACCATCCCCATCCGGTCATCACGGCCGTTAATGGCGCGGCTGCCGGTGTCGGCTGCGCGCTTGGCCTGATCGGCGATCTCGTTATCTGCGCCAAGAGCGGCTACTTCCTGCAGGCTTTCCGCCGCATCGGCCTCGTTCCTGACGGCGGATCGACCTACTTGCTGGCCCGCACGATTGGCCGTGTTCGCGCCATGGAAATGGCCCTTCTGGGCGAAAAGATCCCTGCGGAACAGGCCATGTCATGGGGGCTCGTCAACCGGGTGGTCGAAGACGACGCGCTGATGGACACCGCCAAGCAGCTGGCCAAACAGCTCAGCGAAGGCCCGACAATGGCGCTCGCCATGACTCGCAAGCTGATCTGGTCGGCCTGTGATGGTGATTTTGAAGGTGCCCTGCGCGCCGAACGCCTGTCCCAGCGTACGGCTGGCCGGTCTGAAGATTTTGCTGAAGGCGTTAAGGCCTTCCTCGGTAAGCGAAAAGCGGTCTTCAAAGGCAAATAATCATCTTCAGATTGCATAAATCCTGCTCCGGTTAAGATTGGAGTAAGGCATCCATGGCAATTTCCCGGCGACGATATCTTTGGGCCGGGGGGCAGTTACCTGCATGGATTACAGGCTGATTCATTTCAACTGTGCACGCCCGACCGGGGCGTTTACGTTCGAGAATGAGTTCGTGCGGGTTTTCCTGTCGATCCTGCCCCGGATTTTCAGCGATGCTGACTCCTTCGAAGGCCTTCACTGGCATCGCCATGGCGTTCGCGAGCCCAGTGGCAACTGGCGCGACCTTTATCAGGCCTTCCCCTATGCGGAAGAACTGGGCGTGCCGGATGTCTGCACCATGGCCGGATGGACGTCGCTCGAGGAAATGCGGCGCTTCGTCTATACCGGCAAGACGCACCCGGCCGGCATGCGCCGCCTGCAATCGCAGCTCGACCGCAGCCAGGGCCCCGGATTCGTCATGTGGTGGGCCCCGCGTGAAGAGCGTTTCACGATGAGTGACGGATGGGACCGCCTGCAGCACCTGCGCATGCACGGGTCCAGCGCCTATGCCTTCTCGCTTGATGAGCCTTTGGCCCGCCCCCAGGTCGCATGAAGCTCTCGCGGCGCGCCTTTGCGGGCCTCGCGGTCGCCGCCCTTGTATCGGCTGCCTGCATGTCTTCGCCGCCCCCGCCGGAAACAGTGATCTACCTTGTCCGCCATGCGGAAAAGCAGACAGGCGATGACCCTTCCCTGACCACTGAAGGTCTCGCACGCGCTGAAGAACTGGCGCTGACGCTGAAACATGCCGGGATCACGCAGATTTATTCCACAGATACGGCGCGGACACGCCAGACAGCGGCGCCGCTGGCAGCGGCCCTGAGCCTGCCTGTTGAACTATATGATGCCTCAGACCTGCCCGCCTTCGTGAACCAGCTGAGGGCGCAGACCGGCACAATTCTGGTTGTGGGTCATTCCAACACGACTCCCCCACTGGTGGAATTTCTGGGCGGAGATCCCGGCACGGAAATTAACGAATTGGGCGAATTCGACCGGCTCTATGTGCTGCATATCAGCGGTGAAAAGGCGCGGACCGAGCTACGCCGCTATGGCAGCCCCTACAAACCATAGGGACTTTAGGCTGGCGGCAGGCCGAGACGGTAGACGCCTTTGAACGTGTCGAGATTCTCCACAGGCTTGCCCTTCCGGTAAATCGCAATCGTCCCGGCCTTGGCGAGGCGGACGGCTTCAGCGCGCACATCCTTGAGCACGCGCTGGAAGTTCTCCTCGCTCACGGCGCGGGCCGCCTGTTCGGCGCTGATCGTCTTGCCGACGCCGCATTCGGCGGTCAGCGACAGGATCGCCTCGCGCACTGCACTATGCCCCGGCTCGCTCACCAGTCGATCGCCGCATAGGCAAGCTGCTGGAATTGCTGGCGCATCGGATAGGAGGAGGACGGCATAAGCTGCGTTGCCTGGATGCCGATGATCTCTTCTTCCGGGTCGATCCAGAAATAGGTGGAGGCAAGGCCGCCCCAGCTGAACGTGCCGTCGCTGCCGGGCTGCGTGGTGGCGACGACATCGGTGACAACCGATCCGCCAAGGCCAAAGCCGACGCCGTCGGACATGACTTCCGTAAACATGGACTTGCCCATGTCGCGCATGGTCTGGCCAAAGGGCAAATGGTTCTGGCGCATGAATTCCAGCGTCTTGGGGCTGATGATACGCTGGCCATCGAGCGTGCCGCCGCGCAGGATCATCAGGCAGAAACGGTGATAGTCGCGCAGGGTGGAGACGAGACCGCCGCCGCCATTAAGCAGGGTTGGACGCTTCGCATAGAGGCGCGACTCGGCGCCTGCCGCATCAGCCAGCGTTGTCTCGCCGGTTTGCGCGTCTTTCTGGTAGCAGGCCATCAGGCGGTCGATCTTCTCTTCCGGCACCCAGAACTCGGTATCATGCATGCCGAGCGGGCCGGTGATGCGCTCGCGGAAGAAGGCGTCGAGTTCCATACCGGAAACGACTTCAACAATCGCGCCCAGCACGTCGATCGAATGGCCATACCACCACTCATCGCCCGGTGAGCACTGGAGCGGCAGTTTCGCGAGGCGCTTGGACATTTGCAGCAGCGTCTCGTCCGGACGGCCGATCTTTTCCTTGCGGTAGAGCGCATCCACAGGATGCTGCAACATGAAGCCGTAGGTGATGCCTGACGTGTGCGTGAACAGGTCCAGCACCTTCATGGGCCGGTCCGGCTTGCGCGTCTTCACATTGTCCTTGTCGCCGCTCTCGTAGACCATCACGTCCGCGAATTCGGGAATGTAGCGGCTGACGTCGTGGTCGAGGCGCAGCTTGCCTTCCTCGAACAGCATCATGGCGGCCAGCGACGTGATCGGCTTGGTCATCGAATAGATGCGGAAGATCGTGTGCGGACCGATGGGCTCGCCGCTGCCGAGATGCGTCGTGCCGGAATAGTCTTCCAGCGCAATCTCGCCGCCACGCGAGATCAGCGTCGCCATGCAGGGCACCTTGCCTGTGTCGATATAATTGGTCCTGAAATACTCAGGGATCGCCGCGAGGCGGTCAGGATTGAGGCCAACTTCGTGCGGGTCTGTGGGGTCGTGGTCGAACATTTATAGCTTTCCCGCTTTGGCTGCGCGGGCCAGTTCCCGCGCAATGATGATCTGTTGAATTTGTGTCGTGCCTTCATAGAGGCGGAAGATACGCACGTCGCGGTAAAAGCGCTCGATGCCATAGTCGGAGACATAGCCTGCCCCGCCGAACACCTGCACGGCGCGGTCAGCCACGCGGCCACAGGCCTCTGTCGCGAACAGTTTCGTGCAGGAGGCCAGCATGGTGACATCCTCACCCGCATCGCGGCGGCGCGCGGCGTCGAGAATCATGCAGCGGGCCGCATAGGTCTCGGCCTGGCTGTCGGCGATCATGGCCTGGATCATCTGGTGCTCCATGATCGGCTTGCCGAACTGTTTGCGCTCCAGCGAATAGTTCACCATTTCCTTGATCAGGCGTTCTGACACGCCCGTGGCGACGGCGGAGATGTGCAGGCGGCCCTTGTCGAGCACGCTCATGGCCACCTTGAAGCCTTCGCCTTCACCCGCGAGGCGGTTCTCGACCGGCACGCGCGCGTTCTCGAAGATCACGTCGCAGATATGTGCGCCCTGCTGGCCCATCTTCTTCTCGGGCAGGCCGACCGACACGCCGGGCGTATTGCGCTCGACGATAAAGGCGCTGACGCCCTTGGCACCCGGCGTCGACGGATCGGTGCGCGCCATGACCGTGAACAGGTCAGCCTTGTTGGCATTGGTGATATAGCGCTTGGTGCCATTGAGCACATAATGGTCGCCGTCGCGTATGGCTTTCGTGGTCAGGCTGCCTGCGTCAGAGCCGGCTTCCGGCTCGGTCAGCGCGAAACTGGCGATCAGGTCGCCGCTGGCAATGCCGGGCAGCCATTTGGACTTCTGAGCATCCGTGCCGAACAGGACCAGCGCCTGACTGCCGATACCAATGTTCGTGCCAGCGACAGACCGGAAGGCCGGCGAGGTGTGGCCCAGCTCGAACGCCACGAGGCATTCGGTTTCCATGTCGAGCGCCAGGCCGCCATATTCTTCCGGCACGGCAATCCCGAACAGGCCGAGATTCTTCATCTCGTCCACAATGGACTGCGGCACGGCATCATTGTCGCCGACTTCGGCCTCGATCGGTATGCATTTCTCGGTCACGAAGCGGCGCACCTGTTCGATCAGTGCAGCGCGGATTTCGGCATCGAAGGCCATATGGAGGCTCCCATTTATGTTTGTCGGCAAGATGATATGCCGTTGGGGCACGCTTGTCGAAGGGTGACCGTGCGGTATCAAAGCCAAAAGGGAGGAACAAGCCGCAAATGGTGACGACGGAAGTAACAGAGGGCGAGTTCAAGGGCTGGCACACCTGGCCCGAAGAGCCCTTCGAATATGACACAGCAGGCCCCTTCTACACGCGGACCGACGAAAAGGGCCCGGTTGCGGCCTTCCGGGCCCAGCGCAAGCACATGAATGCCGGCGGCGTGGTGCACGGCGGCTGCCTGATGACTTTCGCGGATTATGCCCTTTTCGCCATTGGCCATCAGGGCCTGGAGGGCGTTTACGGCCTCACCATCGGCTTCAATGCCGAGTTTCTCGATGGCGCCCGTGAGGGCGAGCTGATCGAAGCACGCGGCGACCTCCTGCGGCAGGGCCGCTCCATCACCTTCGTGCGCGGCATCGTCACCGCAGACGGCCGCCCCGTTCTCAATTTTTCCGGAACAATCAAAGTGAAGAGGCCTAAAACATGACCCAGCCCCCCTATCAGGAACTTTCCCGCTCCATCAAAGGCAAGACCGCCCTCATCACCGGCGCCGCCAGTGGCATGGGAAGGGCAACCGCCCACCTCTTCGCCCGTGAAGGCGCGAATGTCGCCGTCACCGACCTGAAGCAGGAAAATGTCGACCGCGTCGTCGACGAGATCAATGCGGCGGGTATCGGCCATGTGAAAGGCTGGGCGCTGGATGTCGGCGATGCCGACGCGATCAAGCGCGTGGTCGACGAGGCCGCCGCCCATTTCGGCGGCATGGACATACTCGTGAACAATGCGGGCTTCGCCAAAGCGGGCGATGTCGGCGAGGAAAGCTATGAGGATAGCTGGGGGCCCAGCATCAACGTGATGCTGACCTCGCACCAGCGCGCCATCCGCGCCGCCTTGCCCTACATGCGCAAGAATGGCTGGGGACGCATCGTCAATATTGCCTCCACCGAAGGCCTCGGCGCCACGCCCGGCAACTCGCCTTACGTCGCTGCCAAGCATGGCGTGATCGGCCTGACGCGCGGCCTCGCCGTCGATCTCGGCCGTGAAGGCATCACCGTGAACTGCATCTGCCCTGGCCCGATCATCACCGGCATCACGAGCGGCATCTCTGACGAGCATAAGGAAATCTACGCCAAGCGCCGCGTGCCGCTGCGCCGTTACGGCATTCCGGAAGAGGTCGCCAACATGACCCTGTCGCTGGTCCTGCCGGCTGCATCATTCCTGAATGGCGTACACATCCCGGTCGATGGCGGCATGTCGATCAAGAACGCCTGACGCCGAATAGCGGGTTTGCGAGCGCTCAGCCGTTCGCGAACCCGCGCTCGGTCATTGCGGCGTGCCAGCGGCCAAGGTGCTCATACTCCTTGTGCGGCTCCCATTTCATAACGCGGGCAAAGCCGATGGTGATGTAGAGCGTTATGTCCGCAATCGAGAAACGGTCTGCCGCGACGAACTCATGGTTGGCAAGGTGCGCGTCGAGACGTTTGGCCATTGCGCGCGCCGCCTTCTCGCCCTTGGCTGCCGCTTCCGGGCTTTGTGGCACTTCGAGCGGCGCCATCGCCGGGTGGGAATTGCGGAACCAGCCGGCAAACTGGATGAAGAACATCAGCTCGATGCGCCGGTCCCACATCTCGATCAGCGCCTTTTCCTTCGGGTCGGTGCCCATCAGGTTTGGCTCAGGGAAGATGCCTTCCAGATAGGTACAGATCGCGCGGCTCTCCGTGATGGCGGTACCATCATCCAGCACCAGGGCCGGCACCTGCGAATAGGGCGAAACCTCGCGGTATTCTGGCGTCTTGTGCTGCTGATCCATGATCGACACATCGATCATCTCCACCGCGTCGAGCTTGCCCTTGGCTCGCAGGAAAAAGACCACGCGGTCAGGGTTTGGCGCCTTGGGGCTCTGGTAAAGTTTCATCTGTTTCTCTCCCTTATCTCTTTTTATAGCGCTCATCCTGAGCGAAGTCGAAGGACGAGCGCTTGCTCACGATCTCTCGGCTC
>TARA_R110002020_G_scaffold475452_3_pt1 | contig 68789 bp, 64 predicted proteins | sample TARA_R110002020 | Tara Oceans TARA_R110002020 (sample SAMEA4396489) | marine metagenome | biome: Westerlies Biome; feature: [MES] marine water layer (ENVO:01000295) within the mesopelagic zone...; material: water (ENVO:00002006), including particulate matter (ENVO:01000060) such...
GCTCAACCAGTTTGCAGTCAGGGATCTCCACCACAGTATCGGACGCGCGACCGTAAAAGCCGGACATGGCGCCCTTCTTCGTGCGGCGCGCGGCAAAGCTGGCGCGGCGGCGCGATTGCGCGGGCGAGGTCACGATGGGGCGGATCGGAGCAGTCAACCCTTGGGCGGTCAAGGCCTGCACAACAATGTCGGTCTTGAACGCAGCCACAACCGCATCAGACGCATGTTGCAGCTGGCAGCCACCGCAGGATTTGAAATGACGGCACGGCGGGCTTACACGGTCCTCCGACGGGGTGATGATCTTGACGTCCCGCAGAGTGGTCCCGTCCAACGTGCCGGTCACGACCTCATCCGGCAATGTCATGGGGACAAAGACCGGACCATCGGCAATACCGTCACCGTAAATTCCAAGGCGGTTGATTTTATATTCTGTCATGCCTTCGCCATAGCGGTGCGCGCGCGTCCCCGCCAGCCCCTATTCCGCAGCTTGCAGGTCCAGAAACCCGCCAGACTGCCGCTCCCAATAGCCCGCATAAAGCCCGCCAAGCGCCAGAAGCTCATCATGGCTGCCTGCTTCGGCGATGCGGCCTTCGTGCAGTACAACGATGCGGTCCATCTCCCGAAGGGTGGAAAGACGGTGCGCCACGGCCATCACGGTCTTGCCCTCCATCACCCGCTCCAGCGCGGACTGAATCGCCGCCTCCACCTCGCTGTCGAGCGCGCTGGTGGCTTCGTCCAGCACCAGAATGGGCGCATCCTTGACGATGGCACGGGCAAGCGCGATCCGCTGCCGCTGTCCGCCAGACAGCTTCACACCCCGCTCGCCCAGATGGGCGTCATAGCCGGTGCGACCTTTGTGATCCTCCAGCCGCAGAATGAACTCATGCGCTTCAGCCTGCTTGGCAGCAGCCACCATTTCTTCATTGGTTGCGTCGGGGCGACCGTAGAGAATGTTGTCCCGCGCGGAGCGGTTGAACATCGCCGTTTCCTGCGTGACCATCGCGATGGACTGCCGCAGGCTGGTTTGTGTGACATCACGGATGTCCTGCCCGTCTATCAGAATCCGACCCTTTTCTGCCTCGTAGAGCCTGAGCATTAGTGCCACCAGCGTCGATTTACCTGCGCCGGACGCACCAACCACACCCAGCTTTTCACCCGCCGCAATCGTCAGATCAACCGGACCGATCCCGCCGACATCGCGCCCGTAGGCAAAGCGCAGCCCCTCGATCCGTACCTCGCCGCGTGCGGCCTCCAGTGGGAGTGCGTTCGCGCCATCTTCCAGCCGTACACGCGGCGTGAGTGTGCGCATCCCGTCCTCGACCTCGCCAATGTTCGAGTATATCGCCATCAGCGTAAAGCTGACCCAACCGGTCATCTGAGCGATGCGGATGGAGATGGCACCCGCCGCAGCGATATCGCCGGCACTGGCAAGCCCGCGCTGCCACAACAGCACCGTCGCGCCGATCAGAAGCACCGGCAAAATGCCCGCGAGGCTCATCAGCGCAAAGCGGAATCCGGCGGACAGATAGCCGAACTCCAGCGCGCGGTTGCGGAAACTTTCCATCGCGCCCAGCGCCGCACGGTCTTCGTGATCATCGTGGGCGAACAGCTTGACCGTCTTGATGTTGGTGATCGTATCCACCACCTGCCCGCTGACCATTGCCCGCGCCCCTGCCCGCGCCGCCGCACGTTTGCGGATGCGCGGCATGAACCATTTGATCAGCGCAAAATACAGCACCAGCCAAGCGGCAAGTCCCCCAGCGACCCAGCCATTGATCGCAGTCAGCAACAGCACCGACCCCACCAGCGACGCAAGAGCAAAGGCCACAACGTTGATCACCTCCGATGCAACCTCGGTCACCGCGCGGGCGGCCTGCATCTGCTTTTGCGCAATCCGGCCCGCGAAATCATCATCGAAGAAACTGACGTTCTGCCCCAGCGACCAGCGGTGCAACCGCGACAACACCAACGGGTTGACGTTAGGCTGTACGATAATCGCGTTCGACGCGGCGGACAGGCCGAACAGCACAGGCCGCGCAATCAGGAAGAACGCAACCGCCATGACGAGCATCGCCGTATTCCGCCCGTCGAAAAACGCCTCCGGCCCACTGGCCACAGTCGCGTCGATCACCCAGCCAAGGACCAGCGCTGTCCCCGCCTCCAGCGCCCCCGCGACAGCCGAGAACGCAGCAGCCAGCCACAGGCCCGGCCAAGCGCCTGACAGGCACCAGCGCATGAACGCACCCAACTCTTGCGGTGGCGGCCCCTCAGCGGGGCGAAAGGGGGTGATCCAGTTACCAATATTCACGCGTCATCATCTTCCGTATGCAAGAACCCGCCCGATTGGCGCGCCCAGAACCGTGCATATAGCCCGCCAGCCGCCAAAAGCGCGTCATGATCGCCATCTTCCACGATACGGCCTTCATCCAGCACCAGAATCCGGTCCATCCGCGCGATGGTGGAAAGCCGGTGCGCAATGGCGATCACGGTCTTGCCCTCCATCATACCATAGAGCGTTTTCTGGATCGCTGCCTCCACCTCGCTGTCCAGTGCGCTCGTCGCCTCGTCCAGCAGCAGGATCGGCGCGTCCTTCAGGATCACCCGCGCCAGCGTAATACGCTGCCGCTGACCACCAGACAGTTTCACACCCCGCTCACCCACGCGGCTGGCATAGCCTGTGTTGCCCTCGGGATCTTGCAGGCCTTCGATAAATTCGTGCGCTTCGGCCTGTCGCGCCGCGGCAATCGCCTCTGCCTCGCTCGCGTCCGGTTTGCCGTAGCGGATGTTATCGAGGACCGATCGGTGCAGCAACGCGCTGTCCTGTTGCACCATCCCGATCTGGCGGCGCAGACTGTCCTGCGTAACACCGGAAATGTCCTGACCGTCAATCCGTATTTTACCAGCCTCCGCATCGTAAAACCGCAAAAGCAGCTTGAGCAGGGTCGATTTTCCGGCACCCGACCGACCGATCAGCCCGATCTTCTGGCCCGGCTCGATCACCAGATCGATGCGATTCAATCCACCCGACGTACGCCCGTAATGGTGGGTCAGCCCTGTCATTTCGATCCGGCCATCGGTGAGGCGCAGGGGCTTGGCATCCGGCGCATCTACCAGCGTGATCGGCTGCGCAATCGTTTCCATCCCCTCGGCCACCACGCCAAGCTGGCGAAAGAAAGAGGACAATGCCCACATGATCCATGCGGTCATCGAATTGAGGCGCAGCGTCAGCGTGGCGGCGGCAGCAACGGTGCCGACACTCGCCGCCCCTTGCAACCAGAGCGCCAGCGCCCAACCCACAACACCGACAATCAGCAGACCATTCAACGCGACCAGCGCGAAATCCATCGTCGTGAAAATGCGCTGCTCCACCTGAAAGGTCCGGCGCGCTTCCTCGATTGCCTCTTTGGCGTATTGCTCTTCACTGTCATGGTGGGCGAACATCTTGACCGAATGGATATTGGTATAGGCATCGACCACCCGCCCTGTCACAGCCGAACGCGCATCGGAAGCCGCTTGTGAGGCAGGGCCAATCAGCCGCAGCGCCCAGCGCGACAGCAGCAAATACAGCACAAACCACACCACCAGGGGAAGCAGCAAACGCGGGTCAGAGGATGTCAGCAGGATCGCGGCACCGATCAGATAGGCCAGTGAAAAAGAAATTGCGTCAAATGCCTGAAATACCACCTCGCCCGCTGCGGGCGGTGTCTGCATGATCCGGTTGGCAATGCGTCCGGCAAAGTCGTTCTCGAACCAGCCGACGGATTGCCGCAACACCTGCCGGTGCGCGCGCCAGCGGATCAGCGTGCCGAAGTTGGGCAGGATCGCGTTGTTGATCAATGCCACATCAAACGCCTGAAGCAAGGGACGCAGGAACACGATCAGCAGGGCCACCACGACCAGCTCGGTTCCGTGCTGCGCCCACATCTGATCTGGATCCGCGCCCAACAAATCCACGATCCGGCCCATGTAATAGATCAGTCCGACTTCGATCCCTGCAACAAGGATAGACATAAAGGCAGTCAGCGCGAAAACCTTTTTGAACGGCTTGCTGTAGCCCATAAAGAACGGCCACAGATCACGCGGTGGGCGGTCTTCGGCAGGATAGTCCACGTAGGGATCAACCAGATTTTCGAAAAACCTGAACATGATGTCGCCTCTGCAATCGGTATAGTTCGGCGCAGACTGATCACAGCATCAGGGCGTGGGCAACCCCAGCAGCTCTGCCTTATCCAGCGCGAAATCTGATTCGATCCATGACGCTTTCAATGCCGCCAGCCGCGCACCAAGAGCCGCGCCCTGATACGCAGGCATCAAATCAGCCGCCTTCACCGGAAAAACCTGCGCACCCGCACGGGTGAGCGCGGAAACATCCCCCGCCTGCGGCAGGGTTTCTGACAGCGCACAGCGGATCAAATAGGCCTGGATTGCATCATCTGCTCCGTGCTCATAAGCCGTCGCGTTCAAAGAGGCGCCACCATAGGCCGCATCCTGGATCACAGCATAGCGCCGCTGCTCTTGCCTGCTCAGCCTCAGACGCTCTGGCACTGTATGACCGCCCAGCGCGACCAGACGGCTCAGCCAATCTGCCGGTAGGCCCAGCGTGTCCGCACCATGGATCATCATCAAAACAAAAGAGGTATCCGCACCCGGCAAAACCGTCCCTAATGCTCCGGTTTGTGACATAGCGGCCAACGATGTGGAGGGATCAGGTGCGGCCAGCAGCTTTTGCATCTCTGCGCCAACACGTTCCGCCGACAACGTCTCCAGCCCTGACAAATTAGAGGCGATTGCCGCCAGCGCCTCAGCATCCATCCCGTCAGAGGTATTACCGTACCACGCATGAAAACGGAAATAGCGCAGAATCCGCAAGTAATCCTCGCGTATGCGCCTGTCTGCGTCCTCGATAAACCGCACGTGACCTGCGCACAAATCAGGCAAACCGTTCAACGGATCAATGACATTGCCCCCGGCGTCCGCATACAGCGCGTTCATCGTAAAATCACGGCGGCGGGCATCTTCGGCAACGTCGGTAGAAAAGGCCACGACCGCGCGGCGGCCATCGGTTTGCACATCGCGCCGGAAGGTCGTCACCTCATACCCTACACCACCCGAGACCACAGTGATTGTCCCGTGATCGATCCCCGTAGGAACGGGTTTCAGCCCTGCTGCCTCTGTCTGCGCAATCACCTGCTGTGGCGTGGCACTGGTGGACATATCCACATCGCTGACTTGCCTGCCCAGCAGCGCATTGCGGACGCAGCCGCCTACATAGAAAATCTGGTGCCCGCCGGCCGCGATGGCGTCACAAACTGCCCGCGCGGACGGGTCGTCCAGCCACGGCGCATCTGCGGGCGTTATTTTTGAAGTGTCTCTGTCCATGCCCGCAGCATACGCGCAGTCGCGCCCCAGATGTAATAGGGTCCGTAGGGCACAACGAAATAATGGCGCATCTGCCCGCGCCACAGCCGCGATTGCACCTGATAGTTGGCAGGATCCAAGACGTGATTGAGCGGGACCGCAAATACCTCGTCGACCTCGCCCGGCTCGGGGATGATCGTAAATGGCTTGCTCACAAAGCCGATCACGGGCGTTACGTTAAAGCTCGTCACGGTCTCGTGCGGGGCCAATGTGCCCAGCACCTCCACATGATCCGGCGGCAAACCGATTTCCTCATGCGCCTCGCGCAGCGCGGCGGCAATCACGTCGACGTCCCCCTCGTCCTGCTTGCCACCCGGAAAGGCGATTTGCCCAGGATGGTGCTTCAGCGCAGCAGAGCGTTTGGTCAGCAGCAAAGCCAACCCGCGATCGCTCTCGACGATCGGGGCGAGAACGCCGGCAGGGCGCAACACGCGCCCCGCAGGCAGGACCGTACCGGGATTCAGATCGAAGTCTGACGAGCCGACTCCGGTTTGCGCGAGTGCCGCGCGAAAGCTGTCGATCCGGTCACGCATCCTTGGTCGCTTCGAACCCCACCGACAGCGGGTCCAGATCATAATGCGCACCACAGAACTGGCAATCAGCGGTCACGCGTCCCTCATCCGTGGTCATCGTGGCAATGTCCTGCGCCGAATAGATCGACAGGCTCTGACGCACACGGTCTTCCGAACAGGTACAGCCGAAATGCACACGCTGTTTGTCAAATACACGCGGCTGCTCCTCATGGAAAAGTCGCAGCAGCACATCAGATGGCTCCAGCGTCGGACCGATCAGTTCCAGATCGTCCACCGTATCCAGCAGGACGTTAACACGGTGCCAGTTTTCTTTCTCATCGTCATGCAACAGGTCGGTCGGCTTCAGGATATCACCGCTGCCTTCGCCCTTCGCGGCAAAGGGCGACGCCTTGGGCATGTGTTGCAGCATCACACCGCCCGCGCGCCAATGCTCTGCCGCACCGGGGGTGGTCGATTTGCCAAAGCTCAGCTCAAACCGTGTCGGCAGCTGTTCGGACTGGGCAAAATACCCCTCCGCAGACTTAGACAGACTGCCGGCCACCAGGGGCGCGATGCCCTGATAGGGCGTCATGCCTTTGCCCTGATCAATCATGACGGCAAAATAGCCCTCGCCGATCTGGTCAATCGGTGCACCATCGGTCAGCCGCTCGGCATCATAGCTGGCGTAGGCGCGGATGCGCGCGGGGGCGCCATCGGCTTCGGGGCCGTAATAATCCGTCGCGATCATGCGAACCGGGCCTTTGGACTGGACCTGCAACTGCAATTTCCAGCGCAGCTTCATGGTCTGACCGATCAGCGCCGTCAGCAACGCCATCTCGGCAACCAGCGCCTCGACCTGCGGCGGGTAGTCATGCTGCTTCAGAATACCACCCAACGCAGTATCCAGACGTGCAATCCGCCCACGAATGTCGGAGTTATCGAGCTGGAATGGCAGGACCGTATCGTCCCAACCGCTGATGTTTGCATCTGTCATTTAGTCTATCCTTACCGCAAGGTGATTGGCATACCGCGTCTATGTAGGGCGAACAAGCCATGACCAAAAGGGGGCGATCATGATCAGACGTGTGGGTGGGGTGCCGCAACGGGGCCAAAAGTACACCGTGCGGGCGGGTGCCTATGCGATCCTGCCCATCGGTCGGCGTTTTTTACTGACTGCCGAACTGGCGGGCAAAGCGGATATCCAGCTGCCCGGTGGCGGGATCGATCCAGGCGAGAGCCCGCTGCGCGCGCTCTTCCGCGAGGTGCGCGAGGAAACCGGCTGGTCCATCGCGCAACCGCTGCGTCTCGGCGCATTCCGGCGGTTTGTCTTCATGCCCGAATATGATCTCTGGGCGGAAAAATTGTGCCACGTCTATGTGGCGCACCCTGTGCGCCAGTTGCATCCCCCGACAGAGCCGCACCACGAGACGCTGATTCTGGACGCAGATGATGCCATAGCCGCCCTGGGCAACGATGGTGACAGGATGTTCATGCAGTCCTATATCGCCGCCAACCCGTGATATTCGAACAGGATTGCAGACACATCATCGGGGAAATCCTCGCTCCCGTTGAATTCTGTCAGCCGCCATATCAGCGCTTCAAGGAAGGCTGGTCCGCGCATGACGGCCAGATCTTGCATCAAGGCCGTCAGCCCCTCTTCGCCCAGCATGTCACCGTCAGGACCGGGACATTCCGTGACGCCATCGGACAGGATCAGGATACGGTCCCCCCGTTCCAGCTTCAGCTCGAACCGCTCGAACCCCACGCCTGACAGCAGGCCGACAGGGAAGCCACCGGTGCCCAACTGCTCTATCCGGCCATCGGCGCGCTGCACGGCGGGATGCGGATGCCCCGCCTGTGATACCACCATTTGACCTGTCTCAAGCTCGACAAAGGCGAGCAGCAGCGTGAAGTAATGCTCTGTCTCCATCTCGTCCAGCACAAGGTCGTTCAGCGCGGCAACCACCTCGTCCGGTGGGCGCGGAACGAATTGGCCGCGTGAATTCTTGCGCAGGGCAACATTCTGGTCAGGCGCCGCACTGGATAGATAGCCCGCCAGCCGCGCCGTCATGAGCGCAGAACTGATCCCATGGCCGGACACATCCAACGCATAGAGCCCCACATGCCGAATGCCCGCCTCGAAAAACCCGACCAGATCACCGCCCACATGCCCCGAAGAGCGAAGCATCAGCGACAGATCCCCGACAGGCAACGCCCGGAACCGCTCCCGCACCAACGACTGCTGGAGTTTTTTTGCCTCCTTCAGATCACTGTCGATGTTATCATAGAGTTGCTGCAACTCTGCCAGCGTATCGCTCAGCGCGCGGTTTGCCTGCGCCATGGAGCGTTGCATTTCAACCAGCCGCTCGCCCGCGGTGATCCGTGCGCGCAGTTCATTATTGTCTACCGGTTTGGTCAGAAAATCATCAGCACCACTGTCCAGCCCGCGCGCCACTTCCTCCTTCTCGCTCTTGGAGGTGAGCAGGATGAAATAGCAATATTCTTCGCCGTCCATCTCGCGGAAACGCTGGCATAATTCCAGTCCCGACATGCCCGGCATCATCCAGTCGCTCAGAACCAGATCAGGCCGCTGCACAGTCGCTAGATCCAGCGCCTCCTGTCCGCTGGCCGCTTCAAACACATCAAACCCCCACCGCTTGAGCGCAAGTGTCAGGATCTTGCGTTGCAGTTTGCTATCGTCCACCACCAACACGGACTTGATCGCACCACGACGCGGTGCGTTGGACCGTTTCAAGGAAGGTGAAGAACCAGCCGACATAATGCTTTCACAAAAACCACTTCGCGAAAGACTTAACTCTTGCAAGTTAATAGCGGGTGAAGCGCATCGAATATGCGCACTCACAGCCTCTTAAGGTATTTGCGCCAAGATAACGGGGTGCAGTGTATGGAGGCCTTAAATGATCGACTGGAACCGGATCAAACAACTGCGAGATGAAGTAGGAGAAGAAGATTTCCCCGAAATCGTGGAGATTTTCATCGAGGAAGTATCAGAGATGATTTCCATCCTGCGCACCGCGCCCAGTATTGAAACATTGGGCGACGATCTGCATGCACTCAAAGGCAGCGCACTGAACCTCGGGTTTTCAACCTTTGCGGAAATGTGCCAGTCCGGCGAGACGCGCGCCGCAAACGGGCGCGCTCGGGAAATCGTTCTGGAACCTATCCTGCGCTGCTATGACGACAGTAAGGATGTATTCCTTGCCGGACTGGCAAATGAGCAGACCGGCTAGACCAGCTTGTAGAAGTCGGCCACGCTTATGCCGCCCTGCTCGTCCATTGCCTTGGCGCGCAGCATCTGCATACCTGTAATCCAGCGCGCCGGATCCGCACCGCGCAAGGCGCTGTATTTCGCCACATCGGGATGAGGCAGAACAACAAAAGTACCTTCAGCCACCCCCTGCCAAACCGAACGCGCCACATCGTCCGCTGTCAACAGATTGCCCTGCGCATCGCCATCGCCCAAGCCCAACAGCGGCGTCGCTACATATTGCGGACACACCACGGAAACACCGATCCCGTCCCGACCGTGGCTGATCAACAGTGATTCGGCAAAGCTGACCGCAGCGTGTTTTGTGGCGGAATAAGCGGCGTCCCCGATCTGGTTCAGCAATCCTGCCGCAGAGGCGACATTTACGAAATATCCCGATCCGCGCGCGATCATTGCAGGCAACAACGCACGCGCGGCCCAGACGTGCGCCATCACATGTACGTTCCAGTTCAGCATCCAGTCTGCATCAGGCGCGGAGGCCGCATGGGAGGGATCTCCACGGCCAAGTCCCGCGTTGGAGACGAACACATCAACCGGACCGAACGCGTCTTCCGCCGCAGCAATGGCCGCAATAATCTGCGGCTCATGGGTTACATCACAGGACACGGCGATACCGCCGATCTGCGCAGCCAGCGCCTGCGCCGCATCAACGTTCAGATCCGCAATGCAGACCTTTGCACCCGCACCCGCCGCCCGCCGCGCCAAGGCAGCCCCAATGCCGCTGGCTCCACCCGTAATTACAATCGTTTTCCCTGAAATATCCATCTTGCCCCCCTTATAGTACGAATTGGGCCAGCGTTTCATCATTGGTGATATCTGTATAGGTGAACCCTGCGTCATCCAGCAGCGCCAGAAACCGCGGGAAGGCATCAGGGCTGGGCGTCTCGATGCCGATCAGGACCGAGCCAAAGTTGCGCGCAGATTTCTTGAGGTATTCGAACCGACAAATATCATCGTCGGGACCGAGGATGTTCAGAAACTCCTTCAGAGCGCCAGGGCGCTGGGGCATCCGCAGGATGAAGTACTTCTTGAGACCAGAGTATCGCTGCGCGCGCTCCTTCACCTCGGGCAGACGCTCGAAATCGAAATTACCGCCAGAGGTTACGCAGACCACTGTCTTCCCTTTGATCTGCTCGGCCACCTCGCCCAGCGCTTCGATGCTCAACGCGCCTGCGGGTTCCAGAACGATGCCTTCTACATTCAACATCTCGATAATGCTGACACAGATCCGGTCCTCGGACAGCAGCACCACATCCGCACGGTTCGCGTCTTTCAGCTTCTCAAAGGTGCGTACCCCAATCTTGGCAACAGCCGCCCCATCGACAAAGCTGTTGATCGGCGAGACATCCACCGGTGAACCCTCCTCCAACGCGCGTGCCAGACTGGGCGCCCCTTTCGGCTCAACATAGGTGTAGGTGCAGCGGTCCCCTAGGAACGCCCGCGTGCCGGCAGACAAACCACCCCCACCCACGGGCAGAATGATATGATCGGGAACACGCCCCAGCTGGTCCTCGATCTCTACCGCAACCGAAGCCTGACCTTCGATCACATTGTCATCGTCGAAAGGAGACAGGAAATAGGCCCCCTCTTCGGCACAGAACTTTTGCGCAGCGCCCAGTGTCTTGTCGAAATAATCGCCGACCAGACGCACTTCGATGTTCGTGCCGCCGAACATCTTGGTTTTCTGGATCTTCTGCTGTGGAGTCGTCACCGGCATGAAGATCACACCGCGCACACCGAAATGGCTGCACATGAACGCCACGCCCTGCGCATGGTTGCCCGCAGAAGCGCATACAAAAACCTGATGCTCCGGGATCAGCTTGCGCATGGCGTTGAACGCGCCACGCAGCTTGTAGGACCGGACCGGGCTTAGGTCTTCGCGCTTGAGGTAGATGTCCGCGCCGTACCGTTCAGACAGGTGATCGTTGCGCAGCAGCGGGGTGGCTGGAAACACCGTGCGCATCGCGCGGGTGGCGGCGATTGCGGCCATCTGGAAATCTTCGCTCATCTGTTGCAGCCTTTTATAACAGGAGTCTTGGATAGGTCCCTATCACTGGGGCGTCAATAAACCCGTCCACCTTGCCGCGCCCTTTAAAAACCGCTACGCCAGCGCGGATAACTCGACAAAGGAAGAGATCATGTCTGCGCCCAAGAAAGTTGTGCTCGCCTACTCCGGCGGGTTGGATACCTCGATCATCCTCAAATGGCTGCAAACCGAGTATGGCTGTGAGGTTGTCACCTTCACCGCCGATCTGGGTCAGGGCGAAGAGCTGGAGCCCGCCCGCGCCAAAGCCGAGATGATGGGCGCATCGGAAATCTATATCGAAGATGTGCGCGAAGAGTTTGTGCGCGATTTCGTTTTCCCGATGTTCCGTGCCAATGCGGTGTACGAGGGGCTGTATCTGCTGGGCACCTCCATCGCGCGGCCGCTGATCTCCAAGCGCCTGGTCGAGATTGCGCATGAAACCGGCGCCGATGCAGTGGCGCATGGTGCCACCGGCAAAGGCAACGACCAAGTGCGGTTCGAGCTGGCCGCCTATGCGCTGGACCCCAACATCAAGGTGATCGCCCCCTGGCGCGAATGGGATCTGACCAGCCGCACCAAATTGCTGGAATTTGCCGAGCAAAACCAGATTCCTGTCGCCAAGGACAAACGTGGCGAAGCGCCGTTCTCCGTGGATGCCAACCTGCTGCATACCTCTTCCGAGGGCAAAGTGCTGGAAGATCCTGCGGTAGACGCGCCCGAGTACGTCTACCAGCGCACGGTGAACCCAGAAGACGCGCCAAACGAGCCTGAATATGTCGAAGTCGGGTTCGAGCGTGGCGATGCGGTTTCCGTGAACGGCGTAACGCTGTCACCCGCCGAGCTGCTGACCAAATTGAACGAGCTGGGCGGCAAGCATGGCTGTGGCCGTCTTGATCTGGTCGAAGGCCGCTTCGTCGGGATGAAATCCCGTGGCATCTATGAAACTCCCGGCGGCACGCTGCTGCTGGAAGCGCACCGCGCGATTGAGTCGATCACGCTGGACCGTGGTGCCATGCACCTGAAAGACCAGTTGATGCCGCAATACGCTGAGCTCATCTACAACGGCTTCTGGTTCTCGCCCGAGCGGACAATGTTGCAAGCCGCCATTGACGCCAGCCAGACCCATGTGACTGGCACCGTGCGCCTGAAGCTCTACAAAGGGCATGTGCGCACCGTTGGCCGCTGGTCTGATTTCAGTCTCTATTCCGAGGCACATGTTACATTCGAGGATGACGCAGGCGCTTACGATCAAAAGGACGCGGCAGGCTTTATCCAGTTGAATGCGCTGCGGCTCAAGCTCCTGGCCGCGCGTGATAAGCGGATCAAAGGTTGAAAGAAAGGCCGGTCTGACTGATCAGACCGGCCTTATTCACTCGTTAACCAAGAAAACGCAACTTGAAGTCATGCGCCAATATGCGATGTGACCGACTTTGCATCTCGCAAAAGCCAAGCCGAACACCGCTGGAGCCTGACAACGTAGCAGGCACGTAGTTTCGCGCAGGTAGTTTCAATTCATCCAAATATTTTTCAATAAAACGGCCTGGACAGATATCCGACCAGGCCGCCTACTCGTTAACCAAAACCGGAAACCGGCTTACAGTTCTTTTCTTAAACGGATACCATTTAAGAATATTAAACGTTTAGCAGCAGTTTTCTTCTAATCACGGGGAAAGACGGTGTTGATATAACCCGTAATAATGGGGCAGCGCAGCGTCTAGCACCGGCTTCAATGCGGGCAGCACATCAGGCAGCGGGCCTTCAGCTCCGTCAATTCCAGTGCTGCGATGAACCGCACCGTACCAATGCCGCGCCCAGATACCATCTTCGCTGCGTGGACCAGCGGGCCAGCTTAGCATTGATGGATCAAACGCCAGCCCGATGGCCTCACAGAGCGCGCGCAGCATTGCTTCGGGGCGGGCGCGGATGTCAGTGCTGTCGATCACAATACCGCCCAAACGCCGATAGAGGTCTGTCTGCTGCATGAACCCGACGTCCTCCAGCGTGGGTGCCTCACGTTTGGCGGCGTAGCTGGCAATGACCCGCGCAGGGTGCCGGATCAGATGGATGTTGATGCAATCCTTAGCCCAATCCATGGGGAAACTGGATATCATATGGTGTGGCATGTGCTTCATATAAAGATGCGGTGTGCCGTCGCGCAGGCAGATTTGGGCCACTTTGGCAGGATCGGTTTCATGCGCCCCGATGATTTGCGCCGCCATGGGGTGATCCGCACCGGATGCTGCCAGATACGGCGCATAAAACGGCTCGTCCATGACGCTGAAATCGGCGCGCGCGCCAAAGGCATACATCATTGCCGTGCTCAGATTTCGCGGGCCGGACCACATTGCGATACGCATTCATACATCCTTTTTTCCTTGCTGCTCACGATATCACCACCCCGTGAGAATCCCAATCATACGTTGCGCCACCGCGCAGCAGTCGTCACGGTTGATGCAAGAAAAGGAAAGCATCATGATCACATTGAGCAACCTCAAAACAATTACCCTCGTCTGCCTGATCGGCGTTGGCTTACTGGTTCAGGGCTCCCGCGCACACGCCACAGGGTCCGAGACGCTAACCGTGGCCGGTGGATGTTTCTGGTGCGTTGAGGCGGATTTCGAGGGTGTCGAAGGCGTAACCAACGCAGTGTCCGGGTACACTGGTGGGACGACGACAGATCCGACCTACAAGCAAGTCACCGGCGGAGATACCGGTCACTACGAAGCTGTACAGATCACCTTTGATCCCGAAGTTATCAGCGCGAGAGGGCTGCTGGACATGTTCTTTCGTTCGGTCGATCCAACGGATGCGGGCGGACAGTTTTGTGACCGTGGTGACAGCTACCGCACCGCGATCTTTGCAACGCCCGATCAAATCGCGGCAGCAGCGGATGCCAAGCAAGACGCACAGGCCGAACTGGGTCAAGATATTGTAACGCCTGTTCTCGACGCCGCGCAGTTCTATCCTGCGGAAGAGTATCATCAGGACTACGCGACGGGCAGCGGCCTTGTTCTGACCCGTTTTGGACCGAAAAGTCAGGCAAATGCATACAAAGCTTACCGCGAAGCCTGCGGTCGCGACCAGCGTGTGAAACAGCTTTGGGGCTCTGCCGCACCCTTCGCGGGCTAAAGGCCGAACTGGTCCTGGATTTCCTTGAGATCCGGGATCACGTCCGCCGTGCCGCGCCGCGCGACCATCAGCGAGGCGGCCTTGAGCGCCAGATCAATCGCGCCGTCCATATCCATACCACGGTCCAGTGCTGCGACGAGATAACCGGTGAACGTATCGCCGGCACCCGTGGTATCGACCACCTCCGTCGGATAGGCATCAAAGTGCTTTTCGCCCGCGTTAGAGACCCACTTGCATCCCTGCGCGCCCAACGTAATGACGACGTCCGGAATGCCCAGCGCACCGGCGGTCTTGCCGGTCGCTTTCTCCAGTTGCTGCGCCTCGACTACGTTCAGGATCAACAGGTCAATCTTTCCCAGCAACCCCTTGGTCACCTTCGCATCGAAAGGGGCTGCGGCATAGGCAACACGCAATCCCAACGCCTGTGCCGTCTCGGCGGCGTAGTCCTGACCATTCGTCTCGTTCTGCATCAACAGGAAATCACCGGGCGAAGCCTCGGTAAGTGCGGCGCCGATGATCGCCTCTGTCAGTTCCACATTCGCACCATGAAACAGAACGATGCTGTTTTCACCTTGGCGGTCAATCACGATATTCGCATGGCCTGTAGGTGTGTCCAGCTGTGCAATATGCGGAACGTCGACACCATATTCCATCAGCCGCTCGCGGGTCCAACGGCCATTGGCCCCCACCGCGCCGATATGTGAAACGCGCGCAGCCCCACGTGCGGCAGCCACGGACATGTTCGCGCCCTTGCCGCCCAATCCAAAGCCGAAGCCGGTCGCTGCAAGCGTTTCGCCCGGCAAGGGCAGATGTGGAACCTCGTAAAAATTGTCGATGTTTATCGAGCCGAGGTTCCAGATCATATCAGCCGCCCACCTTGCAGGCCGCAAGAATGGCCATGTTCAGGATGTCATTCGTGGTCGAGGTGGAGGATGCAATCTGGATCGACTTGTCCAGCCCGGTCAAAATAGGCCCGATCACAGTCGCTCCGGCCATTTCCTGCATTAGCTTGACCGAAATGCTGGCCGAATGACGCGCAGGCACCACCAGCACATTCGCCGGACCGGTAAGCCGCGAGAACGGATAATTCTTCTGGCTCTCGGCATTGAGCGCCACATCGACTGTCATCTCGCCCTCGTACTCGAAATCGACGCCACGATCGTCCAGCGCCCGCGGCGCCATATGCATCTTCTCGGCACGCTCAGAGACAGGGTAGCCAAAGGTCGAGAAGCTGACAAAGGCGACACGCGGCTCCAGCCCCAGATGCCGCGCCACGCGCGCGCCGCTTTCAGCGATGTTGGCCAGATCGGTCGCGTCGGGCCATTCATGGACCAGAGTATCCCCGATCAAGACAATGCGTCCCTTGTGCAGCAGCGCGGTGATGCCGGTGGCACCACCCTTTGCGTTGGCGTCAAACACATGGTTGATCTGGTCCAGAACATGCGCGGATTTACGCGTCGCCCCTGTGACCAGACCGTCACCATGGCCGTGCGCCAGCATCAGCGCGGCAAAGACGTGACGGTCCCGCGCGGCAAGGCGATGAATGTCCTTGCTGTCAAACCCGCGACGCTGCAACCGCTGGAACAGGAAAGACTTATAGGTTTCCAGATGCGGGGTATTGGCGGCATTCACCACCTCCAGCTCGCTGACTGCATCCTCCAGCCCTGCAGCGATCAGCTTGGCCTTTACATCATCTGAACGACCCACAATCAGCGCCTTGCCGAACCCCTGCCGCTGGTACATCACCGCGGCGCGCAAGACCTTGGGGTCGTCGCCTTCGGCGAAAATCATCCGCGCCTGATTGGTGCGGGCACGGGTGTTGATGCCCCGCATGATGTTCGCAGTCGGATCGAGACGGGATTTGAGCCCTTGCTCATAAGCCTCCATGTCGATGATCGGACGGCGTGCGGCACCAGTGTCCATCCCGGCTTTCGCGACCGCTGGCGGAATCGTATGGATAAGGCGCGGATCAAACGGAGTCGGGATGATATAGTCACGCCCGAACGTCAGGTTCTTGCCATAGGCCAGCGCCACTTCATCAGGCACATCCTCGCGCGCGAGGTTGGCCAGCGCATGCGCACAGGCGATCTTCATCTCGTCATTGATGGCCCGTGCATTGATGTCCAACGCGCCGCGGAAAAGATAGGGAAAGCCCAGCACGTTGTTTACCTGGTTAGGATAATCGCTGCGCCCTGTCGCCACGATGGCATCCTCGCGGACGGCATGTGCCTCTTCTGGTGTGATCTCGGGATCGGGGTTAGCCATGGCAAAGATCACCGGATCGGGCGCCATGCTGGCGACCATGTCTGCGGTCACGGCACCCTTGGCGGACACACCCAGAAACACATCCGCGCCCTTCATCGCATCGGTCAGCGTCCGCGCATCGGTGGCGGCGGCATGGGCTGATTTCCACTGGTTCATGCCTTCGGTACGGCCCTGATAGATCACGCCTTTGGTGTCGCACATGATACAGTTGTTGTGCTTGGCGCCCATCGCCTTGAGCAACTCAAGGCAGGCAATACCCGCCGCACCGGCGCCGTTCAGGACGATGCGCACATCCTCCATCTTTTTGCCTGAAATTTTCAACGCGTTCAGCAGACCCGCCGCACAGATCACCGCCGTGCCGTGCTGGTCATCATGGAACACAGGAATGTCCATCTCTTCCTTCAAGCGTTGCTCGATGATGAAACACTCAGGCGCTTTGATATCCTCGAGGTTGATCCCGCCAAAGGTCGGGCCCATCAACTTTACCGCGTTGATAAAGGCGTCCGTGTCCTCTGTGTCCAACTCGATATCTATGCTGTTCACGTCGGCAAAGCGTTTGAAGAGCACCGCCTTGCCCTCCATCACCGGCTTGGATGCGAGCGCCCCCAGATTGCCCAGCCCCAGCACGGCAGTGCCGTTGGAAATCACGGCGACAAGATTGCCCTTGTTCGTGTAGTCATACGCCAGCTGCGGATCAGCCGCGATCGCCTCACAAGGGACGGCGACGCCCGGTGAATATGCCAGCGACAAATCGCGCTGCGTGGTCATCGGCACGGTTGCTGTAATTTCGAACTTGCCCGGTGTTGGCTCAAGATGGAAGGCAAGCGCCTCTTCGGAAGTTACTTTGTTTTTCGTCACGGGCTGGCACTCTCAATTGGTTTTACCCGTTTTTACAGGGCGTTTGAATTTTGTTTCATCCCTCATAACGGGCCGTGCGGCGTCACACAATCATGCGACGAAGCGAACCCAGTCATGATTACGCAGAAATATCTCGTGCCGGTCCGGGAAATCGGCGGCCAGCTGGTCCACGGCCCAGCGGATCACCTCGGTCCGTTCGCAGCGGTTTGCACACCAGACAATCCGAATCAGAGTCTGCCAACGCTTTGGATCAGCGGCGAAGGCGTGCTGTAGCGCAACCAGCTCGGATTTCGGCTCATCTAGGGTTTTATGGCAATCCGCACGCAGCAGGGACAGCACCGCATTGCCGGTGACCATATCGTCATGGTGCTCGAGCAAGCTCAGCGCTTGCGGCGTGGCATCTGCGCGCAGAACACGGCGCACCAGAACAGCCAGATCGGCCGGCTTCTTGATGGTCGGCGGATGCCCAAGGATGGCCAACACAAATCCGGCAATTTGTAGAACGGCCTCGTTCGAGACGGCTGTGGGCACGATTCCGTCTTTGGCAAACTTGGGCTCTTCCAGCGGATCATCACTATTAAAATCCGCAAAAAAGCTCAGGTAGCGGCATTGCGCGGCATGGGCCAACGGCCAGAAATCGGCCCAACGGTGCTGCGCGGTTTGCAGCGTGCCGAGTTCGATCACATAGGCATCAGGGGACGCAAACAGCATGTTCGTAAAACCCGCCCCGTGATGCGAGATCATCACCTCTGCCTGCGCCATCAGCGCGATCTGCTCCAGAGGGTCGAGATCTTCAAACACCACATATTCAAACCCGAACCGCTCCAACTGCTCCAGCATGAGCGCCTCGCCCCCCAAGGGACGGTTGCGGCTTTGCGCATCACCACGGCCGACGAAGAACCGTTTTGGCAGATAGCTGAAATCACGCTTCTCAATGGCACTAAGCCCGCGCGCCCGAAGCGCCAACAACGCAGTGCTCACACCGTTCATCGCAAGAACCGGCTGGAAGGCAACATCCCTTGGGTCGGAACCGGAGGGAGCCAGCTCTGCCAGTCCTTTCAGATCCGCTTCGGGCATCTGGCAAAGAGCGCCGCCCAGATCAAAGGATGTCAGCACCAAATCATAATTCTTTGGCGCCCGCTGGAAAAACACACGCCCTGTGTATTCGGGGAAGAGTGCATCAACAAAAGTGTCAGCAAAGGTGCGGTGCTTCTCTTTCTGGTTCGGAAAGTGGAAGTAAATGTTCCCCTGAAATCCAATCGAGTCCAGAACACACAGCTGGCTGAGGGATTCAGTGATGAAGTGGAAGAAATTGAATGTGTTCCGGCATTCAACGGCAAAGTCCAGATCAGACTCTATAAAAGTGTTTTCGATCGCAATTCGGCATCCCTCATTCCCAGTCCGGCACGCAGCAAGATAGCTGTTCAGCGCGACAACCGGAACTGTGTCATCCCCTTCATTTTCCCAACGAAACGCATTGAACAGCCGCGTAGCGGATGCGCCCGACAGCACCAGCTTACCGCCTGCCATGACGTGGGACTTGCGAAAGCTGGCGCGGTCGAGCACGGCTGGAACAGTATTTGTCTCGATCACCGACGACAGCTGTTTGTCCCGCTTCGTCTGGCTCACAAAGGACCGGATTTTGCTGTTGATCGAAGGATGCGCGCTCACCCCGAATCCCTCGATCACCGCCCCCTTGACGGGACGCCAAAAAAACTCTGGCTCGGCCAACAGTTTCAACCCTTCCTCTCGCCAAGGGTTTAGGAACAGCGCTTTGGGGTCCTGTGCAAAATCAATTTTGTTCCGCATTTTCAGATCCCCCTCACTCGCTTGCAAGTACGGGTGTTAAACACATTGAGGCAAGCCGTCTACATGGCTGGTCCCCTTCCCTCCTGGACTGTGTTTTTGTACAGACGGTACAACCGAGGGAGAAGCAGATGAGCACAGCCACGATCACACCGATGATGGCCCAGTATCTGGAGATCAAATCCGGCTATCCGGATGCGCTGCTCTTTTACCGGATGGGTGATTTCTATGAACTGTTCTTTGATGATGCCGTTGCCGCGGCGGAGGCGCTTGATATCGCCCTTACAAAACGTGGCAAACACGACGGCGAAGACATTCCGATGTGCGGCGTGCCCGTTCATGCCGCCGAAGGTTATCTGCTCACCCTGATCCGAAAGGGGTTTCGCGTCGCTGTGGGTGAACAGATGGAAACACCTGCCGAGGCGAAAAAGCGCGGCGGAAAGTCTATCGTAAAACGCGATGTGGTAAGACTGGTAACGCCGGGCACACTGACCGAAGAGTCTCTGCTCGAAGCGCGGCGGCACAACTACCTCGCGGCCTTTTCAGAGGTGCGAGATGGTTATGCGCTGGCCTGGGTTGATATCTCCACCGGCGCCTTCCACGTTATGAGCCTTCCTCTGGTACGCCTCGGACCGGAACTCGCCCGTCTTGCGCCTTCCGAGTTACTGGTCTCGGAAGGAAAAGAGACAGAGCACCGCACGTTAGAGACAGAATTTGGTTTGTCTCTTACATCTCTGGCGCGCGCCAGCTTTGACAGCGCGGGAGCGGAAGCGCGGATTTGCTCTTTGTTCGGCGTGAACACTCTGGATGCGTTTGGCAGCTTCAGCCGCGCCGAGGTCTCGGCAATGGGAGCAGTGATCGAATATCTGGACATGACGCAGAAAGGTAACCTTCCGCTACTTCGAAAGCCGGTGAAGGAAGCCGAGGCGCGGACGGTACAGATTGATGCTGCAACCAGACGCAATCTGGAATTGACACATGCATTGTCTGGCGGGCGCGCCGGTTCACTTTTGGCCGTGATGGACCGCACTGTCACCGCCAGCGGCGCACGTTTGCTGGAACGACGAATTTCAAGCCCATCGCGCGTGTTAGAGACTGTTCATGCGCGTCTTGAAGCCGTCGACTTCGCATTTCACAACACGCGCACCGCACAAGACATGCGCAGCCGTCTAAGGGCAGTGCCGGATCTGGAGCGCGCGTTGTCACGTCTGGCGCTGGACCGCGGAGGCCCAAGAGATCTGGCCGCGATACGCAACGGCCTTACGGAAGCGGACCATCTGAATCAGAGCCTCAGTCAGGCGGAATTGCCTGAATTGCTCGCAACTGCGGTGGTGAACCTTGCCGGTCATGAGGATTTAATAGCGCTTCTTGATGACGCGCTCGTTGCGGAACCTCCGCTGCTGGTACGCGATGGCGGGTTCATCGCGGCAGGCTACCGCGAGGAGTTGGACGAAGTCCGCAAACTGCGTGATGAAGGGCGCAGCGTGATCGCTGCAATGCAGGCACAATTCGTCACTGATACTGGTATTTCGGCTCTTAAGATCAAACACAACAACGTGCTGGGATACTTCATCGAGACAACGGCAACCCATGCGGAAAAGATGCTGACACCACCACTGTCAGAGACTTTCATCCACCGCCAGACAACTGCCAATCAGGTCCGCTTCACAACCGTGGAGCTGTCAGAGCTTGAGACAAAAATCCTGAACGCGGGCAATCACGCAATCGAGCTTGAGAAATCCATCTATACCAGCCTGCGCGCAGCCATTCTGGAGAAGGCGGGTGAGATTGGAGCAACCTCTGCCGCGCTTGCCGAACTCGATCTTGCCTGCGCGTTGGCGGATCTGGCGCAAGCTGAAAACTGGGTAAAGCCGGATGTCGATAATTCACGTGCCTTCAACATCGTGGGCGGCAGGCATCCGGTTGTCGAGCGTGCATTGGCGCAGCAATCCGGCACGCCGTTCGTAGCCAATGATTGTGACCTTAGCGCCGACACCAGTGCTGCGATCTGGCTGCTCACCGGTCCCAACATGGCCGGTAAATCTACCTATTTGCGGCAGAACGCCCTGATGGCACTGATTGCCCAAATGGGTAGCTATGTGCCAGCACGCTCGGCTCATATCGGGTTGGTTAGCCAGTTGTTCAGTCGTGTAGGAGCTTCTGACGATCTGGCGCGGGGGCGCTCGACCTTTATGGTCGAGATGGTCGAAACCGCCGCGATCCTTAATCAGGCCGATGATCGCGCGTTGGTTATTCTGGACGAGATCGGTCGGGGCACCGCGACCTATGACGGCTTGTCCATCGCTTGGGCCACGCTGGAACACCTACATGACGTGAATCGCGCTCGTGCCCTCTTTGCGACGCATTATCACGAGATGACCGCGCTTGCGGGTAAGCTGGACGGCGTCGACAATGCCACCGTGACCGTCAAGGAATGGGACGGTGAGGTGATTTTCCTGCACGAGGTCAAAAAAGGTGCCGCGGACCGTTCTTATGGGGTTCAGGTCGCCCAACTCGCCGGTCTGCCAGCGCCTGTGATCGCCCGCGCCCGCGTCGTTTTGGAAGCGCTCGAAAAAGGCGAGCGTGAGGGCGGTGCCACACAAAAAACGCTTATTGATGATCTGCCACTGTTTGCCCTGACGCCTACCCACCCCCCCAAACCGGTCAAGGCATCGGCGGTCGAGGCGATGATGGAAGCCGTTCTGCCTGACGAACTCTCCCCCCGTGAAGCGTTGGAGCTGATCTACAAACTGAAAGAGGCGGCCAAAACCTGACCGCCTCCTTATTCAATTTCTGTAGATGACTTCAGGCAGGTGTAGACGATACGCCCACCTGCGCGGGGCGCAGCAAACGGTCATGCAGCATGAACCCTTCGGCGGCGACCTGAATGATATCGCCCGCCTTGGTGTTTGGCACAGGAGCCTCGAACATCGCCTGATGAAACTTGGGATCAAAACGGTCGCCGACTTCCGGCTGGATTACTTCCATGCCATGCTTTTTGAACACTGACACCAGCTCGCGCATGGTCAGATCCACGCCTTCCAGCAGCGGGCCGGACACTTCGCGCTGCTCTTCGGTTGCGGATTCCAGCGCGCGTTTCATGTTATCATAGACTGACAACATATCACGGGCGAGCTTTGATCCGCCGTAATTCTCCGCTTCACGGCGGTCCTTTTCAGATCGCTTGCGCGCGTTCTCGGCATCTGCCAACGCACGGATCAAGCGGTCCTTGTATTGGTCACGCTCTTGGATGATTTCTTCGAGGGCCAGTTCGTTCTCGTCAATCTCTTCCATCTCGTTTGCATAAGCTTCGGCTTCTGCTGCTTCAGGATCATCCAAAAAATCGTTCGGGTCTGCCATTTTCCACCTCTAACTCCGGTCGGAAATCAGCTTTCCGACCAGTTGCGCCGTGTAGTTCACAATCGGCACGATACGTCCATAGTTCAGGCGCGTCGGGCCAATCACGCCCACTGCACCGATAATCTTACGATCAGAGTTCATATATGGAGAAACCACCAAAGAGGAACCCGAAAGTGAGAAAAGTTTATTCTCGGAGCCAATAAAAATGCGCACACCGTCGCCATCTTCGGCCAGCTCCAGAAAATCGGCAATGTCTCGCTTGCGCTCCAGATCATCAAACAGGCTGCGCACCTTCTCCAGGTCCTGCGCCTCACCACTGGTGCTGAGCAGATTCGCTCGGCCCCGCACAATCAACCGCTCGCCATGGCCATCACCAGCTTCCCAGATCACCAGACCGCTTTCCACCAATTCAGCGGCCAGCGCGTCAATCTCCTGGCGGCGGCGGCTCATCTCGGTCTTGATGGTACGCTGTAGCTCGCTCAGTGTTTTTCCTTCGACCAGCGAGTTCAGAAAATTCGCGGCCTCGCGCATGGAGCTGGGTGTCTGGCCCACAGGCGGCGCAAACAAACGGTTTTCCACGTGCCCGTCAGAGAAGACCAGCACCGCCAAAGCACGGTCATGGGAGAGAGAGACAAACTCGATGTGTTTGATCGGCGCTTCGTGCTTGGGCGCGAGAACCAAAGACGCGCCCTGCGTCACACCCGAGAGCGCTGTGCCCAGACGGTCCAGCATACCGGATACATCATCGCCATTGCGTCCCATGGTCGCGTCGATCTGCGCACGGTCATTGTCATCGGGGTTGCCGACCTCCAGCAGGCCGTCCACAAACATCCGCAGACCCAGTTGCGTGGGGATGCGCCCCGCGCTCACGTGTGGGCTGTCCAGCAAGCCGAGGTATTCCAGATCCTGCATCACATTACGGATTGTGGCGGCGCTGACCTTCTCGGAAAACTCCCGCGTCAGCGTCCGTGAGCCGACCGGGTCGCCATTGGCCAGATAGCCTTCGACAACGCGGCGAAACACCTCGCGCGAACGATCATTCATCTCCTGCAAAAGGCCTGATGTGTCAGTCATAACGCTACATTAAAGGTGCGGGGGTTGCATCTGCAAGGGACCGAACGGTATCGAGGGTGTAAATCATTTAAAAGGAATATCCCATGCGTCCATCCGGCCGGAAACTTGATCAAATGCGCGACGTATCTGTTGAAGTGAACTTCACAAAACATGCAGAAGGCTCAGCCCTGATCAAGATGGGCGACACCCATGTACTGTGCACCGCCTCGATCGAACCGCGCGTGCCGCCGTTTATCAAAGGCTCGGGCTTGGGCTGGGTCACCGCGGAATATGGCATGCTTCCCCGCGCCACCAATACCCGCATGCGCCGCGAGGCGGCATCGGGCAAGCAAGGCGGGCGAACTGTTGAGATCCAACGGCTGATCGGGCGCTCCTTGCGCGCGGGTGTTGATCGCGTGGCCCTGGGCGAGCGTCAGATCACAATCGACTGTGATGTTTTGCAGGCTGATGGCGGCACGCGCTGTGCGTCGATCACCGGTGGCTGGATTGCGCTGCGCTTGGCGGTCAACAAGCTGATGAAAGCCGGAGACGTGATATCAGACCCGATGCTGGATCCTGTAGCTGCAATCAGCTGCGGGATTTATGCGGGCCAGCCCGTGCTGGATCTCGACTACCCCGAGGATTCCGAAGCGGGCGTGGACGGCAACTTCATCATGACCGAGAGCGGCCAGATGATCGAAACTCAGATGAGTGCCGAAGGCTCGACCTATTCCCGCGCCCAGATGAACAATCTGCTGGACCTTGCCGAGAAAGGCATCGCCGAGCTGACGGCGATCCAGCGGGCGGCCTGCGCATGAGCCGGAAGTTCGAAGGCGACCGCATCCTGATTGCAACCCATAACGCAGGCAAGCTGGAGGAAATGCGCGAACTTTTTGCGCCCCTGGGGATCACTGTTGTAGGGGCTGCCGAGATGCAGTTGGAGGAGCCTGTCGAGACCGAAGATACCTTCATCGGCAACGCGCGGATCAAGGCACATGCAGCGGTGAAGGCAACAGGCCTTCCCGCGCTGGCGGATGATAGTGGCATACAGGTTGCAGCACTGGACAACGCGCCCGGCGTCTATACCGCAGATTGGGCCGAAACGCCTGACGGGCGTGATTTTGTCATGGCGATGCACAAGACCCATGATCTGCTGGAAAAAGCCGATGCTCCCCACCCCCGCGCTGCGCGTTTCTGTGCCACGCTCGTGCTGGCTTGGCCTGACGGCCACGACGAAGTGGTCGAGGGCTTCGTTGACGGTACATTTGTCTGGCCCATGCGCGGAGAGACAGGCCATGGTTATGATCCGATTTTTCAACCACTGGGCGAGACACGTACATTTGCCGAGATGACCCATGAAGAGAAAAACACCATGAGCCATCGCGCAGATGCGTTCACCAAACTTCTGGCCAAATGCTTTGACTGAGGATTGGCAACAAGGTGGATTTGGCATCTACATTCACTGGCCGTTCTGTGAGGCCAAGTGCCCCTACTGCGATTTCAACAGCCACGTGTCGCGCAACATTGACCAAGGCGCATGGAGAGCTGCGTATCTTACCGAGTTGCGCCGCTATGCCGAACAGACGGCGGGCCGCACGGTTACATCCGTATTCTTCGGCGGCGGCACGCCCAGCTTGATGGATCCCGATACGGTCGCCACCGTAATCTCGGAAATCCGCAAACTCTGGCCGGTCGCCAACGACCTGGAGATCACGTTAGAAGCCAACCCCGGTTCAGTGGAAGCAGGCCGGTTTATCGCCTACCGCGATGGTGGCGTTTCGCGCATTTCGATGGGGATACAGGCGCTGAACGACACAGATCTGAAAAGGCTCGGCCGCATCCATAGCACGGCGGAAGCTTTGGCTGCCTTTGATATAGCCCGCACTACCTTTGAACGGGTTAGCTTTGATCTGATCTATGCGCGCCAAAACCAGAGCTTGCAGGACTGGCGCACCGAGCTGGAACAGGCACTAACACTATCCATAGACCACCTTTCGCTTTATCAGCTGACCATTGAGAACGGCACAGCGTTTGGTGACAGATACGCCGTCGGTAAGCTGCGTGGCTTGCCAGATGAGGACCTGGGCGCGGATATGTTTGACCTGACACAGGATCTTTGCGGAGCTGCCGGTATGCCCGCCTACGAGGTCTCCAACCACGCCCGCGACGGTGCCCACTCGCGTCACAATCTGATCTACTGGCGTTATGGGGACTATCTTGGCATCGGGCCGGGCGCGCATGGGCGACTGACCCACGCCGGACGCCGAAGCGCAACGATTTGCTACAGCAATCCAAAACGCTGGCTGGACGAAGTCGCCAAGAATAACGCCGAGCAAAGCCGCGAAGCGCTCACGCGCGACGATGAAGCGACAGAATTTCTATTGATGGGGCTGCGGCTGCGTGAAGGAATTGATCCCTCACGCTATGCTCTGTTGGCAGGAAAGCCACTTGATCAGGCCAGCGTAGAACATCTGACCACGATCGGCATGATATGCACCGACCGCGGAAGATTAACAGTGACGGACCAAGGTTTTCGAGTGCTAAACTCTGTCATAGCCGAATTGCTGAGTACTTAGGTTCCGCTCAAAAGTCGACAAAGCTCGTCCAGCTGATCGAGAGATTTGTATTGGACGGTCAACTGACCACCCTCCTGCCCCGGCTTGTGCGAAAGTGACACGCGCATCCCGAGGTTTGCAGACAGATCACCTTCCAGAGCTTTGGTATCCGCATCCTTTTCCCCAGAGTCGCTGGACCCAGTAGGCTTCGGTTTCGGGTCACCTGCCAGCTCGCGCTTGACCAAGGCTTCGGTTGCGCGGACAGACAGCCCACCTTTGATAACCTGGTGTGCCAACTTCAAAGCGTCTTGGGACGGGATCAATGCTCGGGCATGTCCCGCGCTGATCTGACCATCGCGCAGCAGTTCCAGCACTGGCGTGGGTAGGTTCAGCAGACGCAGCAGGTTGGCAATATGGCTACGGCTTTTTCCCAAGGCTTCGGCCATCTTCTCCTGGGTATGCCCGAACTTGTCCATAAGTTGCTTGTAGCCTGCAGCCTCCTCGGCTGCGTTCAGGTCTGCGCGCTGGATGTTTTCGATGATCGCGACTTCGAGAACCTCGATGTCGGTGAAGTCTCGAACAATAACCGGAAGAACATGTAACTGAGCCATTTGCGCCGCGCGCCAGCGCCGCTCACCGGCAACAATTTCGTAGGTTCCGCCATCACGCGCACGCACGATCAAAGGCTGCAGAACACCTTTCTCCTTAATCGACGCCGCCAGATCGTCTAGATCCTCTTTAACGAATTGCTTGCGCGGCTGGTCAGGGTTGGGAGAAATGCGTTCAATCGGAATCAACTGGTCCGCAGCAGACGGACCTTTCGCTGCAACACTTTCTGTCTCGTTCACATCAGCCATGAGAGCGGACAATCCGCGGCCAAGGCCCCGCTTGCGATCCTGGTTATTCGACATGCTGCACCTCTTTATCTGCGGGTTGGTTGTTTTTCATAAGCTCTGTGGCGAGATCCCGATAGGCCTTCGCACCCTTGGATTGGCTATCGTAGGCCAGAACCGGCATAGCAAAGCTCGGCGCCTCGCTCACCCTGACATTTCGTGGCACCATGGTTTTGAAAACCAAGTCACCAAGATTATCCCGGGCGTCTTGCTCAACCTGTTGGGACAGATTATTCCGGCGATCATACATTGTCAGAACCACCCCCTCTATGCGCAAATCCTTGTTGCCGGATTGACGAACTTCGCGGATGGTCAGCATCAGTTGGGATAGCCCTTCAAGCGCGAAAAATTCACTTTGTAGTGGTACTAGGACTGAGTGAGCACCAATCATAGCGTTCACAGTCAACAAATTGAGAGAAGGCGGGCAATCAATCAATATATAGTTGAAGCCAAAGCTATCCATTTGCGTTTGCCGCAACGCATCATGCAACAAAAAGCTTCGTTTTTCATTGGACAGAAGCTCCAAATCAGCCGAGCTTAAATCGACAGTAGCCGGAACAATATAAAGATTCTCGGTTCCGGTTTTCAGGATGACATCATTGAGGTCAATATCCTCGAGCAATAGTTCATAAGTTGTGAATTCTCGATCATCCAAGCCAATTCCCAGACCAGTCGATGCGTTTCCTTGTGGATCAAGATCTATCACGAGAACGCGTTGGCCTTTCTCAGCCAGAGCCGCCGCCAAATTGATGGCCGTTGTTGTCTTACCAACCCCGCCTTTCTGGTTCGCAATTGCGATAATTTTCGGACCGTGAGGTCGGGACAAATCAGACACGCGAAAGCTCCTTGATCTTCAAGATGGTAGCATCAGAGTTTGTCTCACTCGAGATTACATCAAGTGAATAGGACCAAAACTTCATCGCCTCTTCATTCTCTTTCTGCCAACTTGCCCCCTTTGGAAATAGAGCAGTTCCACTAGCCAAAAGATGGCGCTCGGCGTGGTATAGTAACGAAGTCAGATCATCCAATGCGCGCGCCGTCAAAACGGTTGCACCAATAGGTGGAATTTCATCAACACGAGCAGCCAGGACCGTAGCACTCAGATCTAATTCACGAGACACTGTCCTAAGAAACGCACATTTGCGCTGGTCACTGTCAACAAATGTAAAGCAACGCTGTGGGTCCAATTCAGCTCCGATGATCGCCACAACTATACCGGGGAAGCCGCCCCCGCTGCCAATATCAAGCCAATCCCCAGATGAAGGAGCATGAGGGTAAATCTGGGCTGAATCAATAATATGCCGATCCCAAAGGTGCTGGGCATCACCGGATGAGACCAGGTTGATTTTCTTTGTCCATTTCAGGACCAAAGCTTCGAACGCCCGAAGTTTTTGAATTGTTTCACGTGAAACAAACGAGAGCTGATCAACACCCATCACGCGGACTTCTTCGATTGACCTTTACGGATCAAAGCAAGCAACAAGGTTAGGGCCGCAGGCGTCATTCCATCTATGCGGGACGCCTGAGCGAGCGTTTCAGGCTTCGCCTTGATAAGTTTCGACTTCAACTCATTAGACAATCCATCGATCGCGCCATACTCAAACCAAGTGGGAATTCGTTCACCCTCATCTTTCCGCAGTAAAGCCACGTCATTTTCCTGACGCTTAATATAATTCGCGTACAAAGCGTCTTTCGAAACCTGTTCGGCGATATCGGCGTCAACCGTTTCAAGTGAAGGGTCCAAAGCGCGAATATCACTAAACGAAACATCCGGGAACGACAGAAGCTGAAAGCCGGTGCGACGTTGCCCATCTGTATTAATGGCGATACCGACGGCACCAGCTTCCTTCGGTGTGAACGTCTTTGCTTCCAGAAGAGTCCGGCAAACCGCAAGCTTCTCCATTTTCTCTTCGTGATAGACTTTACGTTCTTCAGAGACACACCCCAGATCAATCCCGAGGCTTGTCAAACGTTGATCAGCATTGTCAGCACGAAGCGAAAGCCGGAACTCGGCCCGAGAGGTAAACATACGGTATGGCTCAGATACACCCCGGGACGTCAGATCATCAATCATAACCCCGATATAACTGTTCGTTCGACTGAAAATAAAAGGATCACGACCTTTCACAGCTAGAGCAGCGTTGAGACCGGCCACAAGACCTTGTGCTGCAGCTTCCTCGTAACCTGTGGTACCGTTGATCTGCCCTGCCAAATAAAGTCCCGGAATATCCTTCAATTCCATAGTCTGGCGCAACGCACGCGGATCGACATAGTCATATTCTATGGCATATCCAGGCTGCATAATTTTTACATTCTCCAACCCTACAATGGATCTGACATAGTCTTCTTGGACAGAAACAGGTAGCGACGTCGAGATCCCATTTGGATAAATGGTTGGATCATCCAGGCCTTCAGGCTCCAGAAAAATCTGATGAGACGTCTTTTCCGAAAAACGGACTACTTTATCCTCAATTGAAGGACAGTAGCGCGGCCCAACTCCTTCTATATGCCCACCGTACATGGCTGAGCGCTCGAGATTTTCCCTGATTATATCATGCGTGCTTTCATTCGTATGTGTAATACCACACGAAATCTGGCGTGCACCTGCCTGCTTGGAGAGAAACGAAAATAATGTCGGAACGTCATCCGCCGGCTGCATTTCTAGCCCGTCCCAGTTTATGGTCCGCCCATCGAGCCTTGGTGGCGTTCCTGTCTTGAGCCGCCCAAGACCAAGCCCAAAGTCATCAATCCTCTCAGCGAGTTTCGTAGCAGGATTATCTCCCATCCTTCCGCCCGGCCTTTGTACATCCCCGATGTGAATGACGCCGCGAAGAAATGTGCCCGTTGTCAGAATGACCGCACCAGCTGACAGCGTGACCCCCTCGGCTGTCACCACCCCGGCGACCCTTGGTCCGTCCATGACAAAATCAGTTGCTTCGCCTTCCAAAATTTCGATCAACGGCTGGGTTTCAATCTCCGAAAGCATAGACTCCCGGTAAATTTTGCGATCTGCCTGCGTCCGTGGACCTTGGACAGCTGGTCCTTTGCGCCGGTTGAGCAATCGAAATTGAATTCCGGCGGCATCAGCAATGCGTCCCATGGCGCCGTCCAGCGCATCTATTTCACGAACTAAATGCCCTTTACCCAATCCACCAATTGCAGGATTGCAAGACATAACACCAATTGTGGACCGTGACATCGTAAGCAACGCCGTTTTGGCGCCCATTCGTGCAGATGCGTGGGCTGCGTCAGCACCAGCATGGCCGCCCCCAATAACAATGACGTCAAAATGTTTCACGTGAAACAATCCTCATTTTCCAAGGCAGAAACTAGCGAATATCTCATCTAGCAGATTCTCTGCATCAATGCGACCTACTAAAACCTCCAGCGCGTGAATACCCAAGCGTAATTCCGCCGCTGCAATATCGTATCTGTCAGGGCCGTCGTTCAAAAGAATTTTAACCGCTGTCAAACTACGATCTGAGATTTCCATTGCCATCCGATGTCTCTCGTGGGTAGCAAGCCCTGCTGCCGAAGCCAAAGAGCCGAGCCTATGCTCAACTTCCTTTAAAAGCTGTTCGATTCCCGCCCCAGATAAACCGGATATAGCCGGAAACACGTCACCGGATAAATCAGCTTTTGAGACAAGAACAAGATCGTTTGGCAGTGGTGCCATTGGTGGGACCTGGCCTTCGTCAAGCAGAAATAACCGCATGTCTGCATTGGCCGCACGACGATACGCCAGTTCAACACCCAAAGCTTCAATCTCGTCTGTGCTATCCCTGATGCCCGCAGTATCCAGCAGTGTAACAGGCAGCCCACCAAGATCCATCCGAACTTCGATCACGTCACGGGTGGTGCCAGCAATACTTGATGTAATTGCGGCTTCACGTCCCGCCAGGCGGTTAAGCAAAGTTGACTTACCAACGTTTGGCGCGCCGACGATTGCAACCTCAAACCCGGTACGAATACGCTCGGCCGCTTTGGTCCCAACAATTTCTAACTGCAAGGCATCGCCAACTTCACCCAGCAGGTCATTTACCTCACCACTGACATCCACAGGCACCTCTTCGTCTGCGAAGTCTATCGTCGCCTCCAGCAGCGCGGCTGCACGGATCAATTTACTGCGCCAACCCTCGATTTTGGAACCCAACGCGCCGGACAACACCCGCAATGCTTGCTTGCGCTGTGCTTCAGTTTCGGCCTCGATCAAATCGGCGAGCCCTTCTACCTGAACCAAATCCAAGCGTCCATTTTCGAGCGCCCGTCGCGTAAATTCACCAGGTTCAGCCAAACGGCAACCGTCAAAGCCGCCCAATTCGGCCAGCACACGCCGCAAGATCGCAATGCTACCATGCAAGTGAAGTTCAACAACATCTTCGCCGGTAAAGCTATTTGGCCCATCAAAACGCAGCACCAAAGCCTGATCTATGTACCCGCCTTCACTGTCTTTGATCATTCGCAACGCAGACGCGCGATGCGCAGGCAAAGCGCCCGCCATTTTTGTTGCTACATCATGCGCCATTGGCCCGGAAATCCGTACAACGGACACCCCAGCACGGCCAAGTGCAGAGGCTTGGGCAAAAATAGTATCCATCGACCTAAGCCTTTGAATTTATGTGAATTTCTAGGTATTCATCGAGTCAAAGAAGTCAGAATTTGTCTTGGTCTGCTTCAGTTTCGAAATCAGGAATTCAATTGCGTCCGTGGTGCCCATCGGGTTGAGGATGCGACGCAGTACAAATGTCTTTTGCAGATCAACCTTGTCCACCAGCAACTCTTCTTTGCGCGTACCGGACTTGAGGATATCGATCGCCGGGAACACGCGTTTGTCTGCAATCTTGCGGTCCAACACGATCTCCGAGTTACCGGTGCCCTTGAACTCTTCAAAGATCACCTCGTCCATCCGGCTACCTGTGTCGATCAGCGCCGTGGCGATAATGGTCAGCGAGCCACCCTCTTCGATGTTACGCGCTGCACCAAAAAACCGCTTGGGGCGTTGCAGAGCGTTGGCATCCACACCACCTGTGAGAACCTTGCCCGACGACGGCACAACCGTGTTAAAGGCGCGGCCCAGGCGGGTTACAGAGTCCAGCAGGATCACAACGTCACGTTTATGCTCGACCAGACGTTTCGCCTTTTCAATGACCATCTCGGACACGGCGACGTGGCGCGTTGCAGGCTCATCAAAGGTGGAGGACACAACCTCGCCCTTCACAGAGCGTTGCATGTCTGTGACCTCTTCTGGGCGTTCGTCAATCAACAGAACAATCAAATAACACTCAGGATGATTCTGTTCGATCGAATTGGCGATGTTCTGCAGCAGCACGGTTTTACCTGTGCGTGGCGGAGCCACGATCAAGCAGCGCTGGCCTTTACCAATTGGAGATACCAGATCAATGATCCGCGCTGAACGGTCTTTGACTGTTGGATCCGCGATCTCCATTTTCAGCCGCTCATCAGGGTAAAGCGGCGTGAGATTCTCGAACGCAACTTTGTGACGCGCTTTCTCCGGGTCTTCGAAGTTGATCTGGGTCACTTCGGTTAACGCAAAATAACGCTCAGCGTCGTCAGGCGCCTTGATCAGCCCCTCAATCGTATCGCCCGTGCGCAGCGAGTGTTGGCGGATCATGTCCGGCGAGACATAAATGTCATCTGGTCCGGCCAGATAGTTTGCCTCGGGCGAGCGCAGGAAGCCGAAACCGTCCTGCATGACTTCCAGAACACCATCGCCTGAGATTTCCCAGCCTTCGTCCGCGCGTTCACGCAGAATCTGGAACATCATCTCACCCTTGCGCATCGTGGAGGCGTTTTCGATCTCCAGCTCTTCGGCCATGTCGATCAGGCTTTTGGGAGATTTTGCCTTAAGATCGGCAAGGTTCAGTGTTTCAAGTGTCATGCAAATATCCTGGGCCGCGCGCATCTGCGCCAGCTGGCCGGTCTTGGTCATAAAAAAACGGGTTACGCGATCCCCGAACGGGGTGCTGCATGTCCTTTACGCCGCGCCGCTGCATCTGTCAATTCTTGGCTAGAACTTCACCGTCACTGAAAAGACAATCACGATCATCAGCACCGTCGGCACCTCGTTCATCATCCGGTATTGCCTGCCGGTCACGGTATTCTCACCGCGCTGGAACGCTTTCATCCGGCGCATGAGCCAAATGTGAAACACTGTCATGAGGATCACTCCCGCCGCTTTGAGCCACGGCCAGAGATCCCCCCAGTAAACAATCCCGGGCGTGGCAACCAAAAGCAGGCCGAACAGCCAGGTCGACATCATCGCGGGGCTCATGATCACTTTGGCGAGTTTGTATTCCATCATCGCAAAAATCTTATGCGTCTCTCCCGCCAGCCCAACCTGTTCCGTATGATGAACCATCAGCCTCGGAAGATAGAACAGCGCTGCCATCCATGAGATCACCGAAATGATGTGAAACCCTTTGATCCAAGGGTAGGCCATGCTCAGGATATCACCCATCGTGTTGTCTCCGTTTCTCGGCCCTTCCTTATAATAATATATAAGAAAAGAAAGATTGTTGTTTTTAGTAGGCAGTCTCAATCCTGTGGATTAAATAGTTATCCCCGTGGCCGGACAGGGTGTATGCGTCCTGAATTTCGTTTGTTGGTAACTATTCAAAATTCAAAAATTCAATTTTATAACAGTATCTTAGTGAAAATATATCGCCAATGCCGCATGTGGATAAAGCTGTGAAGTGTTTTATGTTAACCAAAGTTACCAAAGGATGAATTTGTTCTTCTCCACTGTGGGCAAACTGCGGCGTAACCGCGCGGAAGGGGGCGCTTATCCTCCTCTTGAACCTGAACCGTTAATTGCGGACAAGTTGTGACCACTGTCCTACAGCGCTTATACAAGAGTTATCCCCATGACTGTCCCGATCATCCTAGCCTCAGGTTCAACCATTCGAAGCCAGATGCTGCAACAAGCGGCGGTGGCGCACAGCGTCCAGATTGCGCGCATAGATGAAGAGACGATCACCGCATCGCTGCTGGCCGAAGGTGCGCCTCCCCGTGATATTGCCGATGCACTGGCCGAAATGAAAGCGTCAAAGATCAGTGACAAGAACCCCGGTGCGTTGGTGATCGGCTGCGATCAGGTTCTGGATCACGGCGGACATCTGCTGCATAAACCGCAAAGCACCGAAGAAGCGCTGGCGCAGTTGATGGCGATGCGTGGGGACCGCCACACGCTCCTCTCTGCTGCTGTGATCTATGAAGACGGTAAGCCTCTTTGGCGGCACATCGGGCAGGTCCGTCTGAGGATGCGCGACGCGAGCGATACATATTTAAAGGACTATGTGGCGCGAAACTGGGACAGTATCCGCCACGCGGTCGGTGGCTACAAGCTTGAGGAAGAAGGTGTGCGCCTTTTCTCGCGTATCGAGGGCGATTACTTTAACGTTCTCGGGATGCCGTTGCTGGAAATCCTGAACTATCTGACCCTGCGTGGAGACATTGCCCAATGACTGAGCTGCCCCGTATCCCTCTGGCTGGTGTGATCGGATCGCCCATCGCCCACTCTAAATCGCCGCAGTTGCACCGGCATTGGCTGAAAACCTACGGCATTCAGGGGCACTATATTCCCATGGATGTTGCGGTGGATAACCTTGAACAGGTGTTAAAAACCTTGCCAAAGATGGGGTTTGTGGGCGTCAACCTGACCCTGCCGCATAAGGAAAAGGTGATGGAGATTGCGGATCTCATCACCGATCGGGCTACGCTGATCGGTGCCGCGAATACGCTGATTTTTCGCAAAGACGGTAAAATACATGCAGATAATACAGATGGTTATGGTTTTATTGAAAACCTGAAGGCAGGTGCTCCACAGTGGAACCCTCGCTCTGGTCCTGCTGCCGTCTTTGGTGCCGGTGGTGCGGCGCGGGCTGTGATCGCATCGCTGCTGGATGCGGGCGTGCCGGAAATCCTGTTGTCCAATCGTACACGCGTGCGTGCGGACAAGTTGCAAAAGGACTTTGGCAGTCGCGTGCAGGTCTATGATTGGGTGCAGGCAGGAAACATGATTGATGATGTGGCACTGCTGGTGAACACCACATCTTTGGGGATGATCGGCAAAGGTGAATTACGCGTTCCGCTGGACGGCTTGCGCCCGAACACCGTTGTAACTGATTTGGTCTATGCCCCCCTGAAAACCAAGATGCTAGCTACTGCTGAGGAATACGGCTGCGTCACGGTCGATGGCCTTGGCATGCTGCTGCATCAGGCGGTGCCTGCGTTCGAGCGTTGGTTCGGCCGCCGCCCCGAGGTGGACAGCGCGACCCGCGCTGCGGCGTTGCGCTGATGTTTCTGCTTGGACTGACCGGCTCCATCGGAATGGGAAAATCCACGACAGCGCAGATGTTTGTCGAACAGGGCTGCGCACTTTGGGACGCGGATGCGGCTGTTCATCGCCTCTATGCGCCAGGGGGTGCAGCTGTGGCGCCTTTCGCGGTGGCCTTTCCTGAATCGGTTATTGATGGCGCCGTGTCGCGGATTGCGCTCAAAGACATCATTGCTGCCGACCCCTCGGCGCTGAAGCAGATTGAATCTATTGTACATCCACTGGTGGGGCAGGACCGGGCGAATTTCCTCGCTCAGGCCACGGCAGACATCGTGGTGCTGGATATCCCGCTGCTTTTTGAAACCGGTGGCGATGCCCGCGTTGACGCCACGGCCTGTGTCGTCACGGATGACGCCACACAGGAGGCCCGCGTTATGGAGCGCGGCACAATGACGCGCGACCAGTTCCTGTCGATCAAGGCAAAACAAATGCCCGCCGCAGAAAAATGCGCCCGCGCGACCTATGTGATCCCGACGGATACGCTTGAAGAAGCGGCGGCAGCTGTGCAAAATATCGTTTCAACCATCCGGAGCAAGTTGCATGCGTGAGATCGTTCTAGACACTGAAACCACCGGATTCGACCCACAAACCGGCGACCGGATAGTTGAAATCGGTGCGGTTGAGCTGATGGGCCATGTGGCGACGGGCAAAACGTTTCACGAATACATCAACCCGGAACGCGGCATGCCAGAGGAAGCATTTCAGGTACACGGGTTGGGCGATGATTTCCTGCGTGACAAACCGAAATTCGCGGCAATCGGTCAGGCATTTCTGGATTTCGTTGGCGACAGCAAGATGATCATCCACAACGCTGCCTTCGACATGAAGTTTCTGAACTTTGAGCTTGGAAAAATGGGCCTTCGGCAACTCCCGTGGGAGCAGGCGATTGATACGCTCGCCATCGCGCGCAAGAAATTTCCCGGCTCGCCATCGTCGTTGGATGCGCTTTGTCGTCGCTTTGGGATCGACAACTCGTCACGCACTCTGCACGGCGCCTTGCTGGACAGTGAAATTCTGGCCGAGGTCTATCTGGAGTTGATCGGTGGCAAGCAGCCTGACTTCGGGTTGTCCACCCGCGTCGAACCGGCTGAGGGCGACACAAGCACATCATGGACCCCGCGCCCGCGACCCACTCCCCTGCCCTCACGTCTGACTGAAAAAGAAAACGCCGCCCATGCCGAGTTCATCAGCAAATTGGGCGGCGATGCGGTCTGGCTAAAGGCCTGACGCTCAGGCGTCGGCTTTCGGCGCCGCTTCGGCCTGACGGCGGGCGATCTCGTTGCGGTAGAGTGCGACAAAATCGATGTTTTCAAGGTTCAGCGGCGGGAAGCCACCATCGCGTGTCACGTCGCTGACAATCCGGCGCAGAAACGGGAAAATCATGCGCGGGCATTCGATCAACAGGAAGGGATGCAGCTGCTCTTCGGGTACATCCTGAATGTCGAAAATACCGACATAGTCGATTTCCAGCATGAACAGCGTCGTGTCCGCGCCTTTGGCTTTAGACGTGACATTCAGCTTGATCGAGGATTCATACTGGTTCTCGGTCGAGCGTTTCTTCGCATCAAGATTCACTTGAACCTGCACATCGGGCTGCACGTCGCTGGGCGCGCCCTTTTGTGCCATGATGTTTTCAAACGACATATCGCGGATGAATTGTCCCAATACGCGCATTTGCGGGGATTTGGGTTGTTGGGCTTCGGCTTCGGCCATGACTGGCTCTCCTCTTTGGAGGTTGGAATTTAGTGGCGCAGGCTTAGCAGGTCGGGCCGGACCCCTCAACGCCTTAGTGGCGCGTCCAGCCGGACTGACCTTTTGGCGCGCCATCATCGGGCAATTCGACGAACTCCCCGTCGATCACATCCTGTCCTGCGTTTGCCGGGTGCGGTGACTGTCGTTGCGTGCTGTGTGCGGTAAAGCCTTGGACTTTAACCCGCGCACGGATCGCCTTGTACGCGGCCTCCCGAACGGCAGGGATCAGCAAGGCAAACCCGACAGCGTCTGTAAAAAAACCTGGCGTCAGTAGCAATGCGCCGGAAAACAGGATCATCGCTCCATGCACCAGCGGACCGGTGGGATCGCGCAATTCATTGAATGATTGCTGCAATTGACCCAGCGCCAACCGCCCCTGACTGCGGACCAGATATGTGCCCGCCAGCGCCGTCAAAATGACGATGAGAAGCGTTGGCCACATACCTATGAAGCCGCCTACTTGAATGAACAGAGCGATTTCAATCACCGGAACGGCGATAAAAGCGATTAAAAGCCACATGTATTTGCTTCCTTTCATGGGGGCCGCAGTGGACTTGGGCCCCCTTGGCACCTACATAAGGTGCTCAGACGATTGTTTCCACGCCTAGTCCCCAAGAGGTTCACATGAATTCACCGCTTATCCAGCTTCTGGTGCTTGCCGCTATTGCGGTTTTTTTGATCCTGAGGCTGAAAAATGTGCTGGGAACGCGGGAAGGGTTTGAAAAGCCTCCAGCAGCTGTTCCGCCATTGCCCCGTAAAGGACCCGCGTTCGAAGTGATCGAAGGTGGTCCCGATCTGGATATCACCGATCATTTCGACGAAGGCACACCGCAGGCGCGCGCGTTGGCCGAGATGAAACGGCTTGAGCCGTCCTTTAACGTGACTGAATTTCTTGCCGGTGCCCGCGGCGCGTACGAGATGATCGTCATGGGCTACGAGCGGGGCGAGCTGGACACGATCAGGCCCTTTATTTCGGAAGACATCTACGAAAGCTTTGTAGACGGCGTCGCCGCGCGTGAGGATCAAGGCCTGACGATCGAAGCAAATTTTATCGGTGTGCGTGAAATGGCGCTGGATAACGTGACGCTTGGTCCTGATACAAAAGAGGCAGAAATGACCCTGCGTTTTGTGGCAGAGTTGACACAGGCTGTGCGCAATGCCGAGGGCGAGATTGTGGAGGGCAGTGTGACTGATGCTAAAAAGCAGAAAGATACATGGGTGTTTGCCCGCATCATGGGCGCGGATGATCCAAATTGGTTGTTGGTTTCTACAGACGGGTAACATGCGCAGTTCGCATCGGTGCCCTTGCCGTGGCCTCGCTTTTGGCGGGGCCTGTGGCGTCTGAGGTTAAATATGACATCCTGTCGTTTGATCAGCTGGACGGCTGGGATCAGGATGATCATGCGGCGGCTTTTCAAACTTTTCTGAACACCTGCAAGGACATGAAGGATCCAGATTGGCGGTCCATCTGCGCGTACGCACAATCCGGTCCTGACCCGCGCGAGTTCTTCGAGTTGTTGTTCAGACCCGTCCTGATCAGTGACGGTCAAGAGGCGCTGTTCACCGGCTATTTCGAGCCTGAGCTTGATGGGTCTCTGACGCCTGATGACCGTTTCCGCTATCCCGTCTACAAAATGCCGCCCGAGGCGCGACAAACACGGCCCTGGCTGACCCGTCGCGAGATCCTGGAAACCGGTGTGATGGACGGGCGTGGTTTGGTGATTGCCTACGTCGATGATCCAGTCGAGCTGTTCTTCCTGCAAATTCAGGGCTCGGGTCGCATCCGCCTACCTGAAGGCCGTGCAATACGCGTAGGTTATCGCGGCTCGAACGGGCATGATTACCGCTCTATCGGGCAGGAACTGGTCCGGCGCGGCGTGTATGAACCGTATCAGGTCAGCGCCGAGGTGATCAAAAACTGGGTCCGCCGCAACCCGTTTCAGGGGCAGGAACTGCTGTATCACAATCCATCTTATGTATTTTTCCGGGAGGTCAGCCGCGTGCCTGCCGACAAAGGGCCACTGGGCGCGATGAACCGCTCAATAACCACGCTGCGCACGGTTGCGGTGGACCCGGCGTTTATTCCGTTGGGCGCGCCTGTATGGATAGAAAAGGCAGGTCAGAAGCCGCTGCACCGTTTGATGATCGCGCAGGATACGGGATCTGCGATCAAAGGTGCGCAACGGGCCGATGTATTTTTCGGCACCGGCGATAACGCGGGTCGCGAGGCGGGAACCCTGCGTGATCCGGGCCGCTTGATGGTCCTGATGCCGATCCAACGCGCCTATGCCCTACTGCCTGAAAGTGCGATATGAAACGCCGTCCGCTGAGTGCCGAAGATCAGGAGTTGTGGGACCGCGTCCGCGCAAACACCGAGCCGATGCAGCGGAGCAATCTGGAGGTGGCACGCTTCGAAGTCGATGCGAGCCTTCCTGCTGCCCCTTCGCCACGCGCTCTGCGCAAGTCGAAATCAGTTATTCTGGGCAAGCCCGTGGGGCCGTCACGCGGTCCCGCGCACAACCTGGCCCCTGCGATCCATGATCACATCCGCCAGGCTCCGGTACAGATGGACCATAAATCCTTCGGGAAGTTAAAGCGTGGCAAGCTGCGCCCCGAAGGCAAGATCGACCTGCACGGCATGACACTGGACCGTGCGCATCCGGTGCTGACGGGATTTGTGATGAACGCCCACGCGCAAGGCAAGCGGTTGGTCCTTGTTGTGACGGGCAAGGGCAAGCAACGCGATGAAGGCGGCCCGATCCCCGTGCGCCATGGCGTCTTGCGCCATCAAGTGCCGCAGTGGCTGGCGATGCAGCCGATGAAATCGGTGGTGCTCCAGATCGCGCAAGCCCATATCAGCCATGGCGGCGGGGGCGCTTACTACGTCTATCTACGCCGCCACAGGTAGATCGCGCTGGTACCGCAGGATGCCCAGGCCTGCCATCAGCGCACCCGCGAAATAGTAAAATGCAATCGGGATCATCTGGTCGGGGAAGTCCACCCCGTAATCAATAAGCGCGCCCGTGACCCCCGGCCCGATGGCCGAGCCGAACACCATCAGCGCCGCCGCCGCTGCCTTGATCGCGCCGAGGTTGCGCGTGCCATAAAACACCGCCCAAAGTGCCGAGGTTGCCGTGCCTTGCATCCCCTGCCCGACACCAAAGATCAGCAGGCCAACTCCGGCCATGAATATCGTATCCGCATAGGCCAGCACCAGGAACGATATGCCAAAGGGCACCATCTGGAACGGCACGATCCATTTTACCCCGAAGCGGTCAATTGCCCAGCCAGTGATGAAGGTAAACGCAATGCTGGAGATGGTGAATGCAGGCATTAGCGCAACATAGGATACAAGGCTCCACCCCTTCACCTCGGTCAGGTGAACCTGCTGGAAGAACAGTGCTGTGCCCCATGTGGAGGGCCCCAGCACCAGCGGGATCAGGATATAAAACAACGGATGGCGTAGCATCTGTATTCGCGTCCAATGCTGACCACCCATGCCAAGGCTTTGGGTATCGCCCGCCATGGACTGCGGCGTGCGCTCCTGCCGCAAAAGCACCTGCATCACGGGGATCATCACGCCCACACAGACAGCCGCCAGCAGCCACAGATTGCGCCAGTCGGTTGTCAGCAGAAGCCCCACAAAGACCACAGGCAACAGGGCCTGACCCACGGCGAACCCCATCGACGACAGCGACAGTGCGCGCCCCCGCGTGGCGATGAACCAGCGTGACATCGCGACCGCGCCCAGTTGTGACAGCATCCCCTGCCCCATCAACCGAAGCGCGTAGATGACGAAGACCAGAAGAAACCCGTTTGGCACCAGCGCCATTGCCACACAGGACAGCGCCAGCATCGCCATCACCCAGAATGAAAGATGCCGGACACGAAAACGGTCCGTCAGCGCGCCAGCCCAGATCATAGTGAGGGCCGACAGGGTGGTGCCAATCGTGTAGATCCCGCCCCAGCCCCCATCACTCAGACCGAAAGTGTCCTTTATCTCACCCGCGAATAGCGAAATGAAATATGTCTGCCCGAAGGACGAGGTGAACGTCAGCAAAAATCCCGCAAGCAGGAACAGCCGATTGTCGATGAGAAAGCGGAGATAGACCATGCGCCAGTGATTGCCGGCGCATGGGGAAATGAAAAGAGGTTAAAGCACGTAGCGGCTTAGATCCGTGGATTTCACCAACTCGCCCAGGTTCTTGTCCACAAAGGCAGCATCCACCACGATCTTCTCTCCGCCACGGTCCGGCGCGGTAAAGCTCAGCTCCTCGAACACCCGCTCCATCACCGTATAAAGCCTGCGCGCACCAATGTTTTCGACCGATTGGTTCACGTCCGCCGCGATCTTGGCCAGCGCTTTGATACCTTCCTCGGTAAACACGACCTCGACCTGCTCGGTCCCCATCAGCGCGGTATATTGCAGCGTCAGGGCGTTGTCCGTCTCTGTCAAAATGCGGACAAAATCGCCCTCGGTCAGCGCGCGCAACTCCACCCGGATCGGCAGGCGACCCTGCAATTCCGGCAGCAAATCAGAAGGCTTGGCGATATGGAACGCGCCGCTGGCGATGAACAACACATGGTCGGTCTTGACCGGCCCGTGTTTCGTGCTGACGGTCGTGCCCTCTATCAGGGGCAGCAGATCGCGCTGCACGCCTTCACGGGACACATCACCGCCGCGCGCGTCGGCGCGGGTGCAGACCTTGTCGATCTCATCCAGAAACACGATGCCGTTCTGCTCTACCGCTTCAATCGCGGCGCGGGTCACTGTCTCGTCGTCCAGCAGCTTGTCCGCTTCCTCCCCGATCAGAACTTCATAGCTTTCGGCGACGGTCAGGCGTTTTTTCGTGGTACGCCCGCCCATGGCTTTGCCGAAAAGATCGCCGATGTTCATCATCCCCATGCCGCCCTGCTGGCCGGGGATCTCCATCGCGGAAAACGGGTTGGAGGTGTCGGCGACCTCCAGCTCGATCATGGTATCGTCCAGTTGTCCGTCTTTCAGCTTTTTGCGGAACATGTCGCGCGTGCCACTACGGGCGTCGGGGCCTGCGATGGCGTCAATCACCCGCTCTTCGGCGGCGGCCTGCGCGTTTGCCTTCACGTCTTCGCGCATGTGCTCACGCGTCATGGCGATGGCGGCGTCCAGCAGGTCACGGATGATCTGCTCCACATCGCGCCCGACATAGCCGACTTCGGTGAACTTTGTCGCCTCCACTTTAAGAAACGGCGCGCGCGCCAGTTTCGCCAAGCGGCGTGAAATCTCGGTTTTACCCACACCTGTAGGCCCGATCATCAGGATATTTTTCGGATAGACCTCGTCGCGCAGATCATCCGACAGCTGCTTGCGCCGCCAGCGGTTGCGCAGGGCAACGGCCACGGCGCGCTTGGCGTCATTCTGGCCAATGATAAAACGGTCCAGTTCGGATACGATTTCGCGGGGTGTCAGATCGGTCATTGTTTGATTTTCTCCACGGTCAGGTTGCCGTTGGTGTAAACGCAGATGTCGGAGGCGATTTTCATCGCATCGCGCGCGATGGCTTCTGCGTCGCGATCGCTGTCATAGAGCCCGCGCGCAGCGGCCAGCGCAAAGTTCCCACCGGAACCAATGGCGGCGATGCTATGCTCGGGTTCCAGAACATCGCCTGCGCCGGTGATGATCAGCAGTTCACTGCCGTCGGTGACAATCAACATCGCCTCCAGTTTTTGCAGGTATTTATCGGTACGCCAGTCCTTGGCCAGCTCGACACTCGCGCGCTGTAACTGGCCGGGCGTTGCCTCCAGCTTGGCCTCCAACCGCTCCAGCAGGGTGAACGCATCGGCGGTGGAACCGGCAAAACCGACCACCACATCATAGCCGCCGGGGCTAAGCCTGCGCACCTTGCGTGCGGTGCCTTTGATCACGGTCTGGCCAAGGCTGACCTGGCCGTCGCCCGCAATCACCACCTCGCCGTCCTTTTTCACGCCGATGATGGTTGTGCCGTGCCAGCCGGGAAAATCGCTTTGTGTCATGATGCCTCCGTTTGTTGATTTTCTATATGGCGGCTTGCCCGCCACGGGACAAGGGCAGGCCTTGTTGTGGACCGGGCGTCAGCATAGCGTGGCCGCATGGAAACAGAACAAACCGTCACATTTTATATGGAGCCGGAGCTGTGCCACTCAGCGCTGGCGGGCAAGCACAACTTTATCGGCAAGGTTGCTGCTGTGCTGGCGCGCGCAGGTCTGGACGTGCGGTATGCCCCCTTTGGCAAAACGTTTTCTGCGGGAAACGGATGGTCGATGAGCCACATCAAATCCCCGCCTGATGCCCAAGGCCTGTGCTTTCGCCGTGCCTATCACTACCCCTTTTGGCAAATCGAAAACTCGGCCGAGCGCTGGGCGTGGGATGTGGCACAAGCGGCGTTTGAGCCCGATCCGTCAGAGGCGAAGGAGGCGGCGCGGTTCTACGGCTTTTGGCAAAACCGCCTGTTTGGCGATGCGCCGCAAACCACCAGCCGCAGCGGCTTTGTCTATGTCCCGCTGCAAGGCAAGCTGCTGGATCACCGTCCGTTCCAGCTGTGTAGCCCGCTGGAGATGGTGGAGCATTGTCTGGCGCAAACCCGCCTCCCCGTCATTGCCACCCTGCACCCGAATGAACGCTACGACCGCGCCGAGATCGTAGCGCTGACAAAGCTTGAGAAAGCGCATGACCGCCTGACTGTGCAGACCGGAGGGATGGAGGAGTTGCTTGCGACTTGCGACTACATTGTGACCCAGAATTCGAGCGTCGCGTTCAACGGATACTTCTTTGGCAAGCCGTCGCTACTGTTCCGCAAGGCAGATTTTCATCATATCGCGGTGCGGGCCGTGGCAGAGGATATGGCGGCCGGATTTGACGCTGTTGGTCAGGCCGCGCCGGATTACGCCGCCTATGTGCATTGGTTCTGGCAGAAGAACAGCATCAACGCGGGCAGGCCGGAGGCGGAAGAGACGATTGCAGCGCGTCTGCGCAGGTTCGGCTGGCCTGTTTAGAGGACAAAAAAGGCGCCCCAGGAGGGACGCCTTTTTCCTGATCCTTGAAGTTGCTTAGATCGACTCTTCGATCCAGCTTTGCAGCGCGGCCTTGGGGCGCGCGCCGGCCATGTTGGAGACAACTTCGCCGTTCTTGAAGATGAACAATGCCGGAATGCCGCGTACACCCATTTGGGCGGGCGAGTTCGGGTTATCATCCACATTCACTTTCACGATTTTCACTTTGCCTTCCATCTCGGCAGACAATTCCTCCAGTGAGGGGCCAATCTGCTTGCAGGGGCCGCACCATTCCGCCCAGAAATCCACCACAACGGGGATGTCGGAATTTTTCACTTCGGCGTCGAAGGTCGCATCGGTAACAGAAACAGTGGCCATAAAGCTCTCCATGGGTTCGGGTTCGATAGATACCTAAGAAGGCAGGGTGCCTGCGTCAAGGTGACCCGTGCGCTGTAACGCGGCGGTGATCAAGTCCGCCGGTAGCGGCATCAGCGTGCCGGTGCGGGTCCACAGGATCGCTGTCTCTATAACGCGGTCGGGATAAATCGCGCGCAGGGCATGGGCATAAGCACCCATCTGGCGCAGCAGGCCTTCGGGACAGGTGTCGGCCGTGTCGGGCACGGTACGGTTGGATTTGAAGTCCACGGCAAGGATGCGATCGGGGCTGACGATCAGGCGGTCGATCACGCCATACATCGGTTGCACGCCTAGCTTGGCAGTCACTGTCACCTCGGCCATCGCTGAGGCAGCAAAGATGTGGGACAGCGCCGGAGCGCCCAGCACGCTCAGCGCCTCGTCCAGGGCGGTGGTCGCTACCAAGGGATCGACGGCACGCAGCAACTGCGCGGCGGCATCGGCGCGTTGGTCCGTGGCCAGTGGTGCAAGGTGTTCAAGCAGCATATGAACCAGAGAGCCATAGGACTTTGCTGCGTCCTCATCCATTCCGTCCTCACCGGCCAGCGCCTTTGGCCCTCCCAGATCAGAGGGCGAGAGTACAATCGCACGTTCGGGCACAGAGGGTGGGTTAGTCCCGAAAACAGGCTCTAATATTGGAATAATTACTTTCTTTGGCGGCACATCTAGCTTGGGTAGATCGTTCCAACCGGCTTCCTCGTGCCGCAGTCCATGGGCCGCGCCATCATTAAACGGCACCGCATTCAGATGTCCCAGCGCACCTTCCACCATCTGATACCAGCTGCCGCCGTCCTTTGGCAGCTCCCCCGCCGCGGCGACGATCAGCCATTTCTCCGCCCGCGTCATCGCGACGTAGAGCAACCGCAGCCCCTCCTCGATCTGGGCCTGTTTCAGCGCGTCAATCTGCGCGGTGATGCCTGTGGTCATCTCCTCGTTTTTCGGTTTCCAGATCGGCACACCGTCCAGCGTGATGATTTCGTCGCGGATATCGTTTTTCTTCGTGCCTGTGTCCGGCAGGATCACAATCGGTGCTTCCAGCCCCTTTGCCCCATGAACCGTCATCACGCGGATCTGGTCTGACGCACTGTCGATCTGGCGCTTGATCTCCAGATCGTCGGCCTGCATCCACTCCAGAAATCCGGTGAGGCTGGGCACTTCGGTCCGCTCATAGGCCAGCGCCTGACCCAGCAGTGCGTCAATGCCGTCTTCCGCCTCGGTGCCCATCCGCGCCAGCAGCTTCCGCCGTCCGTCATGTTTGGTCAGGATACGCTCTATCAGGTCATAGGGGCGCAGAAAGTCGACCTGCCCGCGCATATCTTGCAGCACCGACAGCGTTTCGGGGTATCGTCCGATTTGTTTGCGGAAACTTTCCCACAGGCCCTGACCTGGCTCGCGGTAGTGCGCCAGTGTGAACAGCGCTTGTTCATCCCAGCCAAACAGCGGCGAGCGCAGCGCAGTCGCCAGTGACAGCGCATCATCGGGTGTGGCCAGAAACGACAGCAGCGCGCCGATGTCCCGCACGGCCAACTCGGCCCCTACCTTGAGCCTGTCTGCACCAGCAATCGGCAGACCTTCGGCCTTGCAGGCGCGGATGATCTCGGAGAACAGGCCCGTTTTGCGGCCCCGCACCAGCACCAGAAAATCCCCCGCGGTAATCCGGCGGCGGATCAGCTGCCGGTCGGGACCCTCATCAGGGATATAGTGCTCGCCGTTCACCAGATATTTGATCTGAGCCGCAATTTGCTCCGCCAGAATGACTGTATGGTGCTGGTCGCTCTTGCGGTCGACGGGATCGGTCCAATCGGCTTCTTCCTCATCGTCTTTCGTCTTTTCGACGAAAGGCCATAAATCCACACGGCCGGGCAGGGCGTCCTTGAACGCCAGATGGGTCATCGCCTCGCCCATGCGCGGTTCGGGCAGGGTGTTGAATGTCTGGTCCACCGCGCGCAAAATCGCGGGTGAAGAGCGGAACGAGTAGTCAAGGCTCTGATTCTGGAAGGCCAGCTGTGCTGCGGTCAGGCTTTCGCGGAACGACTCGCGCTTGAGGTCGAATTCACGCGGGTCCGCCCCCTGAAACGAATAGATCGACTGTTTTTTGTCGCCCACCACAAAGAGGGTGCGCGCGGTCTCTGCGTCCCGCGCACCGGCGCCAGAGGCAAACTCGTCCGCCAGTTTCTCGATCACGTCCCATTGGCGCGGCGAGGTGTCTTGCGCCTCGTCCACCAGAATGTGATCAATGCCCCCGTCGATCCGGTAGAGAACCCAAGCCGCCACTTTCGGATCATTCAACAGCGCCCGCGCGCGCAGGATCAGATCGTCAAAATCCAGCCAGCCGCGTTTTTGCTTTTCCGCCTCGTAGCGGTTTATAAACGCTGTGGCAAAACGGTGCAGCGCGCGGGTGCGGTCCACATTCCGTGCGCACATTTGCAGCTCATGCGCCTCTAGCGTGCGCTGCGCAAGGTCTTCGTAGGCAGACAGATAAGCGTCCGCCCCCTTCTTCTGCGCATCCTTGGTCAGAAGCGATTTACGGATCGTGAAATCACCTGTCAAAAGAACGCCTTTGAGCTTTTCAAGGTCAGCGAAGCTTGGGGCGCTGAAGTTGATCGCCTTCAGGCGCGCGCCTGCCTCACCCATTGTTTTTGGCATCGGGGCAATCACACTGATCAGATCTGGCATCCAGCGTGCGACGGCCTCATCCATCACGTCGCGGGGCAGGGCGGTGACGTCAAACCCCTGCGGCAGATCAAACAGCGCGTTCAGATCCTCCGGCAGATCGGTGAACAACTCACGCTTGCCGGTGATCGCCTGCGTCAGCGAAGCAAAGCTTTCGCCCGTGTAATGCGCGGCCAGCGCGGTCACCAGATGCGCCTCCGGCCCCTCCGCCATTGTGTCCAGTATATCCGCGCGCAGCAGTTCTGCCGCGCGATCCTCGATCTCTTTGAACTGCGGGCTAACGCCGGCCTCCAGTGGGAAACGGCGCAAGAGCGATGCGCAGAACGAATGGATGGTCTGAATTTTCAGACCGCCGGGTGTCTCGATCGCTTGAGCAAACAGCGTTCGCGCGCTGTTAAGCTCGGTAGCCGAAATTTCCTTCAACACGCCCAGATCGCGCAGGCCGCTGCGCAGGGTCGCGTCCTCCATCATCGCCCATTCACCCAGACGCTTGAACAGGCGGTTCTGCATCTCGGAGGCGGCGGCTTTGGTGTAGGTCAGGCATAGGATATGCTGTGGCGTGACCCCGTCCAACAGCAGGCGCGCAACGCGGTCGGTCAGCACGCGCGTTTTGCCCGACCCCGCATTGGCGCTCAACCAGGTCGAGGTGTCGGGCCGCGCGGCAGTTATCTGCGCGAGGGTCGCATCATTCCAGTCGGGCAGGCCGGTCATGTCAAATCCTCCGGCTGCGCTGGGTCTGACGCGTCCCATTCGCCATAGCGCGCCAGATGGTCAAACTCTCCGGCGAAAACGACCTTTTCCATCATCCGGCGCGCGGTGAAGCCCTGCACGGGGTCAAGGTACGCGGCGAGCAGTTTGCGCAGGTTTTCGAGCACTACTGCTGGCGGCTCTTCCATCAACGGTGCGTCCCGCTCCACCGGCGGATTGCCAAGCCCGATGAAGGTCGCGCGGGATACCGGCGCCGCGCCGATCGCCTTGAAAGCACCTTCCTCTACCATCGCCGCCTCGATCAGCAGCTGTTTGTCGAAATGCTTTTGCTGTTTGTCGGTGGGTGGATTGCCGGTCTTATAGTCGTAGATCTGCACTTCACCTGCGATATTTCTGTCAATCCGGTCTGCGATGCCGCGGATGGTAAAGCCCAGATCGGGCAGGTCCAGCACGCCGCGTGCGTCAGCCTCGAACGCGACGGGGGTGGCGGTGGCGAGGCGCGCGCGCTCGGTCTCGATGAACCAGTCAGCGATGCGCGCCAGACGGGCCAGCCAGATGGTGCGCGCGGCGGGCCATGGGACCAGTTCGGCCAACGTATCGCCTGCAATTTCAAGTAGATGCGCACGGTTGAGGTTGGTGGCATCCAGCTGCACGGATTTCACAAAATCTTCCAGCACCGCATGTACGACGATGCCCCGCAAGGGCGCATCGGGGGATTGCACCAGCGGATCAAGCGACCGCAGGCGCAGACTGTGCCGCGCATAGATCGCATAGGGATCACGGATCAGCGTCTTGATTTCGGTTACTGACAGGCTGCGCGGGCGCGCGGCCAGCGGCGGGCGCGGCGAGGGGCGCGGCGCAGAGGGCACACGTGCCACCGCTTCCAGCGCGCGAGCCTGTCCCAGCCAGTGCTTGCCCCGCTCGATCATCGCACTCCATGCTGCGACGCCGCCCTGTTTTGGCAGACCACCCATCAGGTTCCCCAGCCGGTTCACCCACCGCGACGGTACTGTTTCCGCATCCTCCGACCGGATGGAGCGGGTAATCCAAACCTCGCGCGCGCAGACAGCCTGTTGATAGTCATGTGCGGCCAGCCCCACGCGCCGCTCGGGCAGCAATAGGCCCGCGTCATTGCGCATTTTGCGGTTGAGCCATGGATCAGGTGGGGGCGCCTCGGGCCAAGTGCCATCGTTCAGCCCGCCAAGGATCACCAGATCGGCGCCCTGCACGCGCGCCTCCAGTGTGCCCCAGATCATGATATCCGGGTGCGGCGCATCGCGGTCGCGCACTTCGCCGGCAGACAGCAAGGCGCCAACCAGATCGCCATAGTCCGCAGCGCTCAGGTCCGTACCATGCCCGGCCTCGTCCTCCAGCGATTGCATCACGCGGCGCGCCTCGACGCCCGCCTTTTGCTGCCACAGCTCATGGTCGGGGCTGCCGGAAGGTCCGGCGGCGATCGCCTCGGCAAGACGCAGATGGGTTTCGACCCAATGGCGCAGCGGATGGGTGCCATGATCCTGATGCCCTGTCATGGCATCGCCCACCCAAGCGGCCCAGTCTTGCAGGCTGTCGTCCTTGGTGGCGGTACGGCAGATTTCGGCAAAGCTCGCTGCTTCGGGGTAGGGCAGGCCATTGCGGCGGATCGCAAGTTCGCTGCGCTGGGTGTTGAGGTTGTGCTGGTTGCGGTCCTGCGCGCTGTGGGTCAGCGGGTGCTTCAGCAGCGTCAGCAGCGCTTCGGCATCCAGCCGCCCCGACATCAATGCCGCCACATGTCGCAAAAACCGTCCCGGAGGCGAGAGGTGTAGTGGCGTACCCGCGCTGTCATCGGGCAGGATGTCCCACCGGCCCAGCGCCGCCGTCACACGCCGTCCCAGCATCCGGTCGGGCGTGATCAGCGCGGCGGTCTGGCCATCCTCCGCCGCTTGCCGCAGGCGCAGCGCAATCGCCAACGCCTCGGCGCGCGGCGTCTCGGCCAGCAGCAGGGTCATGTCCTTGGTCGCTTTTTCCAGATCATCCAACCGCGGCCCCTCGATCCGCCACGCATCGGTGACGGGGGCAGGGCGCAGGGAAAGCGACACCAGACGGTTGCGCCCGGGCGCGGGCGGCATGGCGGCGTCATGCCAGTTTCGGACAGAATTTGCAGTATTGCCCAGCCCTTGCATCAGCCGGTAGAATCGGAACTGTGGATGATCCTCCGAGATCAGCGGATCATCCAGTGCGGCCCAAACATCTGGCGGCAGATCGAAATCGAAACCGGGCAGCACCAGCGCCCCCTGTGGCAGCCGTGCGACCGCTTGCATCAACATCATGGTCGTTCCGCGTGATCCGGTAGAGCCTGCGATGATCACGGGATGCTGCGGAGGCTGCTCTGCCCAGAGTGCCGCGATGGCGGTTACCCGTGCGCGCTGCCGCGCCTCTTTGTCCGGTGCGGCATCGGTCAGGCTGAGGTAATCCTGCACGATCCCCAGAAAGACCTTGGCGCGTTCCCAATGTCCGGACTGGTCTGTCACGTCCAAAGCGGCGATATCGTCAGGTGAGACGCCTTCGCCCTGCATCTCGTCAATCAGGGCTGCTAGACTGTCGGCGAGGTCATAGAGCGAGGCACGCGAGGCCAGATCAGGCGAGCGATGCAGCAGCGCCGAAATCAGGCCAATCAGCTCCAGCCGACGACGCAGGGCGGGGACGCCTTCGGGGATGATGATGCTGGGCGCAAGTGTCTCCAGATCTGTGATCAGCCGGATTCGTGGCAGCAGGCGGGCCGGGCCGTCCTCGAAGATCCGGCGCAAGCGGCGCGCCATCCTTTCGGTGTTCACCAACAGTTCGACACGGGCCAAAGCCTCGGGTGGGTGTCCGTCAACACGGGCAAGCAGGCCATCCACCAGCGCTTGCGGAAAATCTACGCCGGCAGGCAGGCCAAAGACGCGGGGGGGCTCTTGCGGTTCAAACATCGGAGGCCAGCAGTGTTTCCGCAGTGGTCACGCCGTCGGGATGGCCCACATCACACCACATGCCTTCATAGCGCAGGCCGTGCAGGCGGCCCTGTGCCAGCATCCGGTCCCAGACCAGATTGAGCGAGAAAGCTGCGTCCTCGATTTTGGTCAAGAGATCGGTTTTTATGATCTGCACCCCGCCATAGACCAAGCCAGGCCCCCGCGTCAGGCTACCGTCGGCGGCCTGTGCGAAATCTCCTAAGCCTGCGTGTTCCAGCGCGTTTTCGGGCGGCACCCCCATCAGCAGCGCGTCCATCCGCTCAGGATCCCATGCGTCCAGCAACAGCCGCAGCGGGTTTGGCCCGCGCCAGATTGCATCGGTGTTCATGGTGATCACCGGACCGGCACCAAGCAGCGGCAGCGCATTGCGCAGCCCGCCACCGGTTTCCAGAATATCCGGTTCCTCGAGGATGGTTTTAACCCCAAGCGGGATAAGATGGGCTTTCAACGTCTCTGGCTTGTAATGCAGGTTCGCTACAACCGTCGGCGGCGAAATGTCCTGTGCGAGTGCCAGTGCGTGATCAATCAAAGGACGCCCCGCAACTGTGACCATCGGTTTTGGGCGGTCTTTGGTGAGGTGCTTCATCCGTGTGCCGAAACCGGCAGCGAACAACAGGACTGGCAAACTCATGCCGCGCATTTCGATTTCAGGATGGCGAGTGCATCAGGGCTAGGGGCAGGCAGGGTTGCACGGACATGGTTCGCGACAGGTTCCAGCGCCGGATGCGCCAGATTGCGCTGCACAAACTCCCAGACGCGGGGGATCAGATCAATATAGCGCGGCTTGCCCAAATCTATGCAGAGCTTGGCAAAAGCGCCGATAATACGCAAATTGCGTTGTACACCAAGGATTGCGTAGGCAGCGCGGAAGGCCTCGTTGTCCTGCGGGTTTTGGGCCAGATAACGCTCGATCATTGCAGCCTCAATAGCGGGCGGGACATCGCGGCGGGCGTCTTGCAGGATCGACACCAGATCATAGGCGGGATGGCCCGACATCGCGTCCTGAAAATCCAGCAGCCCCACGCGTGCGGCGCCTGCGCGCTCTGGCAGCCAGAGCAGGTTTTCGGCATGATAATCACGCTGGATCAGGACTTGAGGCGCGCTTTCCAGCGGTGCCAACACCTCGGCCATCAGCATTTGGAAGGTGGATTGCTCGGGCGTATCCTGCGCGCCTGTAAGGCCAAAAAGATACCACTCGTAGGCGCGCGCCGCGAACAGCGTCATTGTGGCGGTGTCATATGGCGCCAATGGAGGCAGGGGCGCTGCATGCAGAACCGTCAACACATCCACGGATGCCTCGTAGAGCGGCAGCTCAAGCGCCGGATTGTTGCCGATAACCCGCTTGAACAGATCGTCGCCCAGATCCTCAATAAGGAGGAAACCGTTTGCTTGATCGGCGTGTAGGATTTCGGGCGCACTCAGACCTATCCCGCGCAGATGGTCGGCGATGGTGCAGAACGGGCGCACGTCCTCGCCCTTGTCGGCGGGTGCATCCATCAGGATTACAGTAGAGCCGTCCGCCGCCGTCAAACGCTCATACCGGCGGTTCGAGGCATCACCTGCTATGGTGATGTGGGCGGCAGTGCCAAACCCCGCGCGTTCGATGAAGTCGGCCAGAAGGGAAGCTCGGTCTGTCATTTTATCCAGTCATTCAGTTTTGCATCCCATCTCGGGTCAGACCATGTGGCTGTCAGGATGCGGTGGTCTTCAACATCGGTCGCACAGAGTGTGATGTCCAGTGCGTCTTCGGGGCGCAACGCTGCCAGGCGGTCGGGCCATTCGATCAGGCAGATGGCGGTGTCCATCGCATCCGTCAGGCCCAATTCTTCGGTCTCGGATGGATCGGAAAGGCGGTACAGGTCTGCATGCCAAATTTCGCAACCAGAAGCGGCGTCGTAGACCTGCACCAGCGTGAAAGTGGGTGATGGGACATCCTCGGGTGCTGAAAGCAGAGACTGGATCAGCGCCCGTGCGAAATGGGTCTTTCCAGCCCCCACATCACCCGACAGCAGGATCGTGTCACCTGCATCAAGAACACTGCCAAGGCCGCGGGCAAGTTCGGCAGTCCGATCTGGAGAGCTAAGGAGGATTTTATGCTGCATCCGGCCTGAATAGCGGTCGCGCGCGTGACAGGGAAGGTCTGTTAGCCAGTGTTCTTTGTTAACTTTTCCAAGGAGGGTGGCAACGCGGCTGGCGATCTGGAAAAGCGGATAACAGTCGCGCCCGACGCGATGGGGACGATTCTGCACACCATCGGGGACTGTCCTGTCAGGCAGACAGGCATCGCCCATTCTGTCCGGTCTTGCAGGGTCATGACCGCATCCAGCAGATCCTTCCAGAGGGGATTGGGCATGGATTTTTCTTTCCACATCCTCACGGCATCGGCGACCGTGATGTCGGCAAAACCCGTCTCGCCTGAAAAACCCCAGAGCATATCATAGGCCTTGTTGGAGAAAGTCAGCTGTCCGGATTGGGAAAAGACCGCCAATGCGTCTTCGAAAGTGTCGGCAAGGTTCTGACCCAGTTCAAGTTCGGCGCGGAAGTTGCGGGTAAGCGACACTTCGGCGGTGATGTCTTCGATCAGAAAGGCGATGGCGCCATCAGGGTGTGGGCGGCCCTTTACGTTATAGGTCTGGCCAGTTTCCAATGTCCATGTTTCCTCGAATGTGCCGACTTCGGCCGCAGTCACCAGATCGGCCATCCGTTGGCGCCAGTTTTTATAGTTCTTCGGCTCGGGCATCCGTCGGTTTTCACGCAGGGCGTCAAAAAACGAATCAATTGTTGGCCGAGGGCTCAGGAAGGAGACGGACAGGCCTGTCAGATCGGTCAGTGCAGGATTGAAGAGAGCAAGCTGCCGGTCGCGATTGAAAATTGCCAGTCCAATAGATAGGTGCGCAAATGTTTTTGCCAGCGTCTGGACAAAATCACGCTGGGCTTCCTCCGCCCTGATGAGTGCCGTACGCGAAGTTGCGTGATGGAGCGTGCCGCCCTCCACTGGATATCGTGTTACATCGTACCATTCAGATGCGGCGTTTTCCGGCTCGAACCGGACGCGGCAGGGGGCATCGCCATTGGTCTGAACGGGGAGGTCGAAAACAGGCCTTGAATCAGATTTTGGTGCGCGTTTCTGAAGGGTTTGATAAGCGTCATTGTGCCAGACAACAGTGCCCACTCTATTGGTTTTCCACGCGGGATGCGGCAGACTTTTGTCGATCTGGCGCAGCAATTTAAGTTCCTGCAACTCACACAGGGAGGCGGTCGCGTTTTCTATACCCAAAAAGGTAAGAGTTGCTCCGTCGGATCGCCAATCAATCTGGATTTTCGCGGGTGGACCGCTCCCGCATACTGCGCCAAGCACGATCGTTCGCCCAATTTCTGTGCTGGGCGGATCATATGGAAATGCGGGGTACTGCGGTGACAAAATTTCGTAGAGATCCTGCCAGTCGTGGGCGCCGGTTACGATGGGGAATTTCTCCAGTGCCTCGTCGCTCGCGTATTCCAGCATCCCGTCTTTGAACAGGATCACCGGCAAGTCGCATTCTGCTGGGTCGGATTGTGGTTGTGCGGACCGGAAGGCCCACCAGACGCCTAAAGCTATGGTTGGCACAGTGGCGGCAAATATCACAATCAGATCATTCAAGGACGCAATTCCACACAGAGGTCAGACACCGACGCATTGTTGCCCACCTAGCCTTAAGAAAACGTTAAAAATGAGCTTATTTCATGTCGTCGGGAAGTGTATATTATGCCCTGATCCAAGGGAGTTCTCGCCGTTGCGCGCATCGATTTTGTTGCGCGGCCAGCGGACTTCAACAACGGCTCCGGTCAGGGTGTGCCGCTCTTTTGCATCCTCTGCGCCATTGGCAAACCGCAAGCTGGCGCCCGTGCGTTCAAGTAGCGTCTTGGCGATGAACAGTCCCAGCCCCATGCCACTGTATTCGGGGCGCTTTGTATCCCTGCTTTTCGGTCTGCGGCTACCTGTGAATGGATCACCCAAGCGCCCCAGCAACTGCGTCTGAAATCCAATGCCATCATCCTGAATACGCACAGTAATCGTGCTGCTGGTCCAGCGGGCTTCAATGTGGACGGTGGTTTCCGCAAAATCCACAGCATTCTGGATCAGGTTGCGCAGACCGTGGATGATCTCGGGCTTGCGCAGTATGGACGGCTGCGCTTCTACCGACCCGTCACTGCCGTCCAGAGTGATGATTACCTGTTTTCCACGCTCCATATGTGGCTCTGCGGCAGTTTCCAACAAGGTCACCAGCGGCGCCTGCCGCATATGAAGATCATCTTTTCCCACGCGGCCCATGCCATGTAGAATATCCCTGCATCGGTCCGTCTGTTGCACGATCAAAGCGGCATCTTCCTGCAAGTCCGGCCTGTCCTCCAATTCAGACACCAGCTCGGCACTGGCAAGCTTGATGGTAGCCAATGGCGTGCCCAGTTCATGCGCGGTCGCAGCAATAACACCACCCAGATCTGTCAGCTTTTGCTCGCGCGCTAAGGCCATTTGCGTGGCTGCCAGCGCATCGGACATCAGGTGGATTTCGGAGGTCACGCGCCGTGAATAGGCCGAGGTAAATACCACCGCAATCACCAGTGCAATCCACTGACCAAAGACAAATAAACGCGGGATGCTTAGGACATCGCCGGCTTGGGTGCGCAGGGGGATGTGAAAAAATGCCAGAAACGTGACACTGACAATCGCAACCGTACACAACACGATCGTCGAGCGCATGCTAAGCGCTGTGGCAGAGATGGTCACAGGACCGAGCAAGAGTAAGGTGAAAGGGTTGTTCAACCCGCCAGTCAGATACAGAAGGCAACTGAGTTGCAGCAAATCAAACAGGATCATCGACATGTTCTGCCGCTCGGTCAGCCGCTTGTTTTCTGGAAACACAAAGACCGCCACCAGGTTACCGATTACCGATATGCTGATCACAAAATAGCACCAGCCCATTTCAAGCTGCATGCCAAAGACAAAAGGGGTGAGCGTGACAGCAGTAAACTGTCCTGCTATCGCAACCCAGCGCAGCAGGATCATGGTCCGCAGACGGATCCAGTTGGCGCGTTTGCGTTCGCCGACAGGGCGGATATTGGACTGCGTCATCTTTACGCCCCGCTAAAAAGTGACTTGCATCGGGTATAGTCTAGCGTAGGTCTGTCGCAATTCATCATCAAGGGCGCGCAATGTCGCTGCGTCACAGGGAGGCATACATGACCCGCATTGCTGCAATAGCCGGAATTCTCATCGCAGGAGCAGGCCTGATCGCGATGCTAGTCTTGTCTTCAGGGCTGTTTTTCAGCCGCGACAGCGGCAATGCCGAGCAGTTTGCGCAGTGCAACGCAGGTGCGGTTGCCGGTGATCTGGGTGGTCCCTTTACGCTGGTAAATGGTGCCGGCGAAACAGTGACTGACAAAGATGTAATTACGGGCCCGACGCTGATTTATTTCGGCTATACCTATTGTCCCGATGTCTGTCCGCTGGACGTTGACCGCAATGCCGCAGCGGTTGAAATTCTTGAACAGCAGGGCAAAACGGTTACCCCCGTCTTCATCTCCGTCGATCCCGCGCGTGACACCCCGGACGTGGTCCGCGACTTTGCCGATGCGATGCATCCGCGAATGATTGGCCTGACCGGCACGCCAGCGCAGGTTGATGTGGCAAGCAAAGCCTACAGAACCTACTACAAGGCCCATCCACCAGTGGATGGAGAATACCTCGTTGATCACTCGACATTCAGCTATCTGGTGACGCCGGAAAACGGATTTATTGATTTCTTTCGCCGTGAGGTAACCCCGCAGGAAATGGCAGATAAAATCGGCTGCTTTGTCGATCATATGTGACGACGGGTGTTTACGCCCTATATTTGCGATACACTGCGTGAACATCTAGTAAATAGGGCAACCCGAAATGCCATTTGATCCCCAGACCGAAATCGGTCCCGACAAAACACTGCTGCTGCTCGATGATGACGAGCCGTTTTTGCGCCGCCTGGCCAAAGCGATGGAGAAACGCGGATTCGAGGTAGAGACAGCCGGATCTGTTGCTGCGGGTTCTGCCATTGCCACGGCCCGTCCGCCCGCTTATGCGGTCTGCGATCTGCGGCTGGAGGATGGCAACGGTCTGGATGTCGTCGAAATTTTGCGTGAGAAAAGGCCCGATGCGCGGATTGTGGTACTGACCGGCTATGGCGCGATCGCCACTGCGGTAGCTGCGGTCAAGATCGGCGCGATTGATTACCTGTCCAAGCCGGCAGACGCGACAGATATCACGAATGCCCTGCTGGCTAATGGTGACGCCCTGCCACCACCGCCCGAAAACCCGATGAGCGCGGACCGCGTGCGCTGGGAACACATCCAGCGGGTGTACGAGCTGTGTGAACGCAACGTATCCGAGACCGCGCGGCGTCTGAACATGCACCGCCGCACGTTGCAGCGTATTCTGGCAAAACGCAGCCCGCGCTAGACGTCGTAGCGTTTGCTGATCCGGTCGACGACCAGGCCGCTGTCGAGGGTTACACCTTCGTCGATCTTCCATGTGCGAAAGCCGCGGCTTTGATAATAGGTCAACCCGCCGTCGTTATCGGCGCGGATGGTCGCGTTGATCCATCTGTATCCTAGTGCTTTTGCAGCGGCGGACGTTGCAGAAAACAACGCTGACCCGATGCCAAGGCCGGTCTGACCCACCTGCACGAATGTGGCGATGTCACAGGCGTCTGCGGGGAGTTTTTCATGTGGGGAAATCCACTGAAACCCCACAACACGCTCGCCGCTGTCGAGCGCTACATGCCACACAGCACGATCCGGCGTGACGGCCATCCAGTCGGCCAGATCACCACCTGTAACAGGCCGGACCAGCGCGGTGGTGCCGCCGAGTTCGATGATCTCGTTCAGTAGTTTCGCCATTGATCCTGCATCAAGGCGGATCGCGGGGCGGACATTGATCATGGCATCTCTCTCAATAGCTGTGCGTGACGCGCCGTGAACTCCGCGCGCACTTCAACGGGTGGACGCAAGGTAATGGTCAGACCATCCGTGAGTGCCGGATCGGGCTTGCCGAAGAACTTGTCAGCCTCTTCTACTGAAAACCCTGCAATCTGAACCGCCTCCATCCACGCACTGACGCGGTCCGCCTTCTTGATCTGTTTCTTGATCGCCGCTGGGACCTTGGCGGGTAGGCCGAACCGGATATGAACCGCCGCCTCCAGCCGCTCATCCAGCAAGCCATAGCTCGGCCCGACGGCCGCCTTCACCGGAGAAATCATATCCCCGATCACATATTCCGGTGCATCATGCAGCAACGCGGCCAGTCGCCATTTGACGGGCGCATTTGGCGCGATCCGCCCGAAAATCGTCTCGACCAGCAGCGAATGCTCGGCGACCGAATAGGCAAAATCGCCCTTCGTCTGGCCATTCCACCGCGCGACAAAGGCCAGCCCGTGGGCAATGTCCTCGATCTCGATATCCACCGGAGTGGGATCCAGCAGGTCCAGTCTGCGGCCCGATAGCATTCGCTGCCACGCGCGGGGCTGCTGCGCCATATTTGCTTCCTTGTCTTGCACCCGTTTCGCGCCACATAGTGCCACCAGCACGGCGGGGTCTGCAACAGCGGGCTGCTGTTGTGCCGCGCTTATTGCGACTGTGCCGGTACGATGCTAAGCGCGCAGCAACAGATTTGAAGGAATGCCTCTGATGGCCCATGATTACATTGTAAAAGACATCGCTCTTGCCGCTTACGGTCGCAAGGAGCTGGATATTGCGGAGACGGAGATGCCCGGCCTGATGGCGCTGCGCAGTGAGTACGGCGCGGAGCAGCCGTTGAAGGGTGCGCGGATCGTAGGCTCGCTGCACATGACTATCCAGACCGCCGTGCTGATCGAGACGCTGGTGGCTTTGGGGGCTGACGTGCGTTGGGCCTCGTGCAACATCTTCTCCACGCAGGACCACGCGGCGGCGGCGATCGCGGCGGGCGGCACGCCTGTGTTCGCGATCAAGGGCCAGAGCCTTGAGGAGCATTGGGACTACCTCGATAAATCGTTCCAGTTTCCCGAAGGTCCGAACCTGATCCTCGATGATGGCGGTGATGCCACGCTCTATATCCTGCTGGGCGCGCGCGCCGAAGTGGGCGAGGAGATCATCGCCGTGCCGCAATCCGAAGAAGAAGTCGCGATCAAGGCGCAGATCAAGAAACGCATGGAGCAGAGCCCCGGCTGGTTTACCAAAATGCGCGACCAGATTGTTGGCGTCTCCGAGGAGACGACGACCGGCGTTCATCGCCTCTATGATCTGTTCAAACAGGGCCAACTGCCTTTCCCCGCGATCAACGTGAACGACTCTGTGACTAAGTCGAAGTTCGACAACAAATACGGCTGCAAAGAAAGCCTCGTGGACGGCATCCGCCGCGCCACAGACACAATGATGGCGGGCAAGGTTGCTGTCGTCATGGGCTACGGCGATGTGGGCAAAGGCTCTGCCGCGTCGCTGAAAGGCGCAGGCGCGCGCGTGATCGTGACAGAAGTCGACCCGATCTGCGCGCTGCAGGCCGCGATGGACGGCTTTCAGGTGACCACGCTGGAAGATGTAGTTGCCACGGCTGATATCTTTGTCACCACCACCGGCAACAAGGACGTGATCCGCATCGAGCACATGCGCGAGATGAAAGACATGGCCATCGTCGGCAACATCGGCCACTTTGACAACGAAATCCAGGTTGCGGCGCTCAAGAACCACAAATGGACCAACATCAAGGAACAGGTGGACATGATCGAGATGCCCTCGGGCAACCGTCTGATCCTGCTGTCCGAGGGGCGCCTGCTGAACCTCGGCAACGCCACGGGCCACCCGTCTTTCGTGATGTCCGCATCCTTCACCAACCAGGTGCTGGCGCAGATGGAGCTGTGGCTGCGCGGTGACCAGTACAAGAACGAAGTCTACATCCTGCCCAAACATCTGGACGAAAAAGTCGCCCGCCTGCACCTCGACCGCATCGGCGTGAAGCTGTCCAAGCTCAACCCGGAGCAGGCCGCCTACATTGGCGTCACACCAGAAGGCCCGTTCAAGCCGGAACACTACCGCTACTGAATGGCGGAGCGTGAACCGCACCCTTACAAGCGTCGTCCAGTTTTTCACTGGGCGGCGCTTTTTTGTTTCATTGCGGGCGGTATCGCGCTGGCAGCATGGCACTTGATGACACATCCGGACACGCCATTGCCGCGTGAATGGAACCCTCGGCAGGCGCTCGACGTGAGAGATCCGGTCACACCGCTTACTGCGTGGAAGCTCGCCCGTGCGCTGAGGGATGATGCGGCTTGTCTGGCAGCGCTTGGCACGGGTGCCGGTGCGCAGCGCAAGCCTGACTTTGTCGACACCCCCCGATGCGGTATTGCACCGCAGATTACCTTGAGCAGCGCGGCGGGCGCGACACTCGCGCCCTTTAACACGCGATGCCAGACCGCGCTGCGGCTGGCGATGTGGACGCAACACGGGTTGCAACCTGCCGCGCGCGAGATTTTCGGGCAAGACATCGCGCGGATCGAGCACTTCTCCAGCTACTCATGCCGCGCCATCCGGACGACCGCAGGTACCGATACACGGATGAGCAGCCACGCGACCGCCGATGCGATCGACGTCAGCGCTTTTGTTCTGGTGGATGGCACAGGGATCAGCCTGTTGCACGATTGGAATGGCGCAGCACAAAAGGCAGCTTTTTTACGCCGCGCCAATCGGACCGCTTGCGATTGGTTTCGCCTGACCCTCGGGCCCGAGTATAACAGCCTGCATGCAGATCACTTTCACCTCCAAAACAGCGGTTTTAGCCTGTGCAGGTAGGCATGGGGAAAAGCGTCCTGAAAAATACCTTTTTTGCTGGAAGGAATGTCACTAGGCTGAGTGGTGAAAGTCGCCAGAGTGTGGCTGAATTCAGGGTAAGGAGATTTGATGATGGGTAAACGGGACGAGTGGATCGCGAAATACGCGGAAGACCTCAAAGGGAAATGCGGCATGGAGCCTGACATGGCGCTGCTGACCAAAGTGACGATTGGCTGTGGTCCGGCCATCTATAACGCGGACGCATCGACTGTTGCAGGTACCCAGCCAGCCGAGCTTGAGACTGTGAAGAACAACTTTCTCATCAAGAAACTTGGCTTGCCGGATGGCCCCGATCTGATGGAAGCGATCAACACCGTAATCGAGACCTATGGCAAGTCCGAGCGCAACAAATACCGAGCGGTAGTCTACTATATGCTGACCAAGCATTTCGGCAAAGAAGCCGTTTACGGCTGATCCAGCAGACCGGGACAGAGCTCGGAACGCCTGCTTGGTTAAGCGGGCGTTTCTTTTTTGAATTCAAAGCAAGATATCGTTTTGTTGTGAGAAAATCACGCGGCTGATATAACAGTTCCATCGGCCAGTACGGCCAGAACATATTTCGAATACGTGTGCCGGGGTTTAGGGAGCGCACGGGGTGAGAAAGGGTTCTGGTGGGGTGCCGGAACCCTTTTTTCGTTTTTACGCCTCGGTCTTGCCCATTGCGCATACGATTTGCCACTCGGCTTCAGTCACCGGCTGCACAGACAGCCGCGCGCTTCGCACCAGCGCCATATCAGCCAGACGTTCGTCGGCTTTGACCATTTCCAGCGTAACGGGCTGGACGAAAGGGCGGACAGCTTTGATATCCACACATTCCCATCGCTCGTCTTCGGTGCTGCTGTCAGGGTGCGCAGCGGCACAGACCTCCACGATCCCCACGACCGCCTTCTCTTTTTGGGAGTGATAGAAAAAGCCCAGATCACCGACAACCATCTCGCGCATGAAGTTACGCGCCTGATAGTTGCGTACGCCGTCCCATTCCTCGCCATTGGTGCCCTTGGCGACCTGATCGTCCCAGCTCCAGGTTGATGGCTCGGATTTGAACAGCCAGTATGCCATCAGCCGATCACCTTTTTCCATTCGGTCAGGGTGACGCTCTCGAACAGACCCGCCTTGGCGTAGGGGTCATTGGCGGCCCAAACTGCCGCTGCGGCCAAATCAGGCACATCCAGCACGATCATAGAGCCGCACATGCCGCCGTCCGTATCAATCAGCGGGCCTGCCATATGCACATGATCCGTGCTTTTGAGGTAGTCGACATGCGCAGGGCGGTTTTCCATCCGTACATCCAGCGCTCCCGCCTTGTCATGAGCCATCAGGCATACAAACATATCATTCTTCCTTTAAAGGTCGGTTGAGCAGGCTGTGAACAGCCTCTTTCACATCTAGCGTTTTATCCAGCAATCCGGCAACGGCCATCGTAATCGGCATGTCCAGATCCGCCTCTGTCGCTACCCGCGCCACGGCCAGCGCGGTTGCGGCACCCTCTACGGTAGTGCCCGCATCAAACGCTTCGCCCCGTCCAAGGCTGAGGCCAAGCCGGTAGTTCCGGGACCCTTCGGAGGTGCAGGTCAGAGTTAGATCACCAAAGCCGGACAGGCCCGCGAGCGTATCGGGGTCCGCACCCAGATGCGCCGCCATCCGCTGCATTTCAGCATAGCCGCGGGTCATGAGGGCGGCGCGCGCGCTCTCGCCCATACCTGCGCCCATTGCGGTCCCGCAGGCAATTGCCACGACGTTTTTCAGCGCGCCGCCCAGTTCCGCGCCAACCGTGTCGGTCGTCCGGTAAAGCCGCATGGCGCGGGTGGTCAGCTCCGTCTGCAAGCGTTTCGCGGTGTCGTCATCCTGTGCCGCAAGGGTGAGTGCCGTGGGCAGTCCGCGTGCGATATCGGCGGCAAAGCTGGGTCCGGTGAGGATCGCCGCCCGCGCGTCCGGCACTTCCTCCGTGATGATCTGGACCGGCCCTGCGCCGGTTTCCAGCTCGATACCTTTACAGCAGGCAACCAAGGCCTTGCCGCGCAGCGCGGTGGCATGGGCGCGCAGAAACCCGCGCAGTTGCTGCATTGGAACCGCCAACAGGAGCGTCCCTGCTTCCAGTGCGAGCGTCAGATCGCCGGTCACATGTAGCGTCTGAGGAAAGGGACAACCTGGCAGCCGTTTTGTGTTCTGGCGGCTGGTCTCCATATCCGCTGGATCGCGTGCCCAAAGTGTCACGGGCCCGTTGCCGCCCAAGGCAATCGCCAATGCGGTCCCGAAGGCCCCGGCGCCCAAAACACTGATACTCATGCTTTTGCTCCTTTTTTACCACTTCCCAGCATCGCTGGCGCGGTTTTGTCCAGTGGCCAGCGCGGGCGCGCGGACAGGCCCATGCCATCGGGCAGGCGGCTGCCCATCTGTTCCAGCGCGGCATAGGCGATCATCGCGGCGTTATCGGTACACAGCGCCAGCGGCGGCGCCACAAACGCAGCCTCAAAGTCGGCGGCGACGCGTTGAAGTGCGCCACGGATCGACATGTTTGCGGCAACGCCGCCGGCCACGCAGAGGCTGCGCGTGTCGGTCAGTTTGGCGTAGCTCGTCAGTGCGCGGCGGGTCTTTTCCGCCAATACATCCACCACAGCAGCCTGAAATCCCGCGGCCAGATCAGCCTGATCCTGTGCAGCCAGCGTGCCCTCCTTCAGCAAATGGTCGCGCTGACGCAGCACGGCGGTTTTCAATCCCGAAAACGACATATCGCAGCCTTCGCGGTCCAACAGCGGGCGGGGCAGCTTGAAACGGCTGCTGTCGCCGTCTTTGGCCCGCGACTCGATGGACGGGCCGCCGGGTTGCGGCAGGGAGATCAGGCGCGCGACCTTGTCAAACGCTTCGCCGGGGGCGTCATCAATGGTGCCGCCAAGCCGCTGGAACTCATCCGGCCCCGAGACGATCAGGAACTGGCAATGCCCGCCGGAGACCAGTAGCATCAGATAGGGAAACGCCACGCCATCGGTCAGCCGTGGGGTCAGTGCATGACCCGCCAGATGGTTCACCCCATAGAGCGGTAGCCCCCGCGCTAGCGCGATCCCCTTGGCGCACATCACGCCCGAAACAACGCCCCCGATCAATCCCGGTCCCGCTGTCACAGCGATCGCATCAATCTCATCCAGCCCCAGTTTGGCTTGAGCCAACGCGTCAGCGACACAGATATCCAGTTTCTCTGCATGAGCGCGCGCCGCGATCTCTGGCACGACACCGCCGAAATCCGCATGCAGGGCGGTCTGCCCCAGTACAACCGATGAAAGTACCTGCGCATCTCCGGCCTGACCGCGCAGAACGGCGGCTGCTGTATCGTCGCAACTGCTCTCGATGCCGAGGATGGTCAGGCTGGTCATGATCGGGGTGTTTCCGTTGTGAAGCGTGCCTGTCGCAGGTAACACTTTGGCGTCCGGCAAACAATCCAGAGAGCACGACCGCCCATGGCCCCGCCCATCTTACTTCTGACCCGACCGTTAGAGAGTGCGCATGCCTTTGCCGCGTCACTGGATCCTGCCGCGCTGGCGGGCGTTCGGGTGGTGATCGCGCCGTTGATGGGAATTGTGGGTACCGGAGCCAGCATTGATCTGACCGGCGTGCACGGCGTGATCTTTACCTCTGCCAATGGTGTGATGCACGCCCCCGATGGCGCTGGGCGGCGCGCCTATTGTGTCGGCGCGAAGACCACGCAGAGCGCGCTGGCACGTGGATGGCGGGCGCAACAGCGCGGGGATACTGCGCGTGAGTTGGTGTATTCCCTTCAATCCGACCTGCCAGATGCGCCGCTGCTGCACCTCGCGGGCGAGCACACCCGTGGCGATATCGCTTCGAGGCTTACAGCGGCGGGGATAAGGACAGATCACATCTCTCTCTATGCCCAGACGTTATTGTCGCTGGAACCGCAAGCGCTGGCCGCGTTGGATGGTGGGCCGTGCATCGTGCCGGTTTTCTCTCCGCGCAGTGCAGCACATCTGGTGCGTGAGGCGACTGGTCATCTTGCGCAGGCCCATGTGGTCGCATTGAGTGATGCGGTCGCCACACCGTTCTGTCAGGAAAACATTGCGCGAATGGTGGAATTACCCGCTCCGCAGACGATATATATGCGCAAAGCGGTTGAAAACCTGTGCCGGACCCTTTGCCTGCCTTGAGAGGTCGGGGTATGCGGGCTAAGGTCGTGTAGCCGTGCTCCGGTCAGGGGCGAGAATCGAAAAGGTATCTGTTGTGGCAACATCGAAGAAAACGGGCCCGACGAAGGGTAAATCATCGAAGAGCGAAGCGGTTGAAACCGATGTCGATAATGCCTTGATAGAAAATTCCGAGATCAACGAAGAGCCGACCCAGACCGATCAGGCACCAGAAAAGACGACAGATGAGGTCGAAGCCGCGTCGGACGAACCGGTTTCTTCTCCTGATCCAGATGAAACACCCCAAGAGCAGGTAACGGGTGATACTGCAGAGACTGAAGAGCCAGCGCCCGCACGGGAGCCGGAGCGTACTACCGCAGAAATGGTTCACCCAGTCCCTGTGACCACAGCGACTGAAAAGAGCGGAAACTCTTTTTTGCCGCTTGTTCTGGGTGGCGTGATTGCTGGCGCCATCGGGTTTTTTGCGGGTCAGAGTGAACTGTTCACTGACGGTACTGCGGATGTCACCACCCAATTGCGTAACGATCTGAACGCACAGCAGGAGCGTATTGTGGCCTTGGAGACGTCGGACCCTGAGGACGCGCAGACGCCTGCCGTTGATCTGGCGCCAGTGGAAACACGACTGCAAGATCTGGAAACACGTCTCGCGGACTTGGAAGCCCGCCCCGCTCCGACAGCCACTGGCGAAGGCGTTGACACTGAGGCCTATGCGGCCGAGCTTGATGCGCTGCAAGCCTCGATCGAGACGCAGCGCGGTGAAATCCAAGCGTTGCTTGATAACGCGAGAACAGTCGAGGAAGCCACGGCCGAAGCCGCAATAGTGGCAAGCGCGCAAGCGGCAATCGCCAAGATCGTGTCCGCCATTGATGCAGGTCAGCCTTTTGCAGAACCGGTTGCCGAACTCCAGGCACTTGATCTGGGTGAAGTTGACCCTGCGCTGGATGCCGTCGCAGCCGAAGGCGTCATGACGCTGAGTTCCTTGCAAGCGGAGTTCCCGGATCAGGCACGTACCGCTTTGGCCACCGCCCGCGCAAGCGGGGTCGAGGACGGCCAGCAGGGGCTGGGTGGCTTTCTCAAACGCTCTCTGGGTGCGCGGTCTGTCGCGCCGCGAGAAGGAAATGACCCCGATGCGATCCTGTCACGCGCAGAAGCTGCCATAAAATCAGGCGATTTGCCCGGTGCTTTGGCCGAGCTTGATACCCTGCCCGAAGAAGCGCAGGCCGCCATCTCAGACTGGCGCGCTGCTGCCGACGCCCGTGTCGCTGCACGCGCTGCTGCCGATGCTTTGTCACAACGCCTCACGGCAGACTAAGGAAGAATTTATGCTCTGGTCCCTGATCAAAATCATCTTTTTCATTGGCCTTGTCGGCGCGTTGGCATGGGGGGCGGGTTTCCTGCTCGAGGCGGAAGGCGGATTGCAGATCCGCGCCTTGGGATACGAGCTGAGCCCGGGTCCGCTGGAATCCGTGTTACTGCTGATTGTGCTGGTATTTGTGGTTTGGCTGCTGCTCAAAGTGCTTGCACTGCTGGTGGCTGTTTTGAAGTTTCTCAATGGTGATGAAACCGCGCTCTCACGTTATTTCGATCGCAATAGAGAGCGGAAGGGCTTTGATGCATTGTCCGAGGGTCTGATGGCGCTCGCCAGCGGCGAGGGCGGCCTTGCCATGGCCAAGGCCGCCAAGGCCGACAAATACCTCAACAAGCCCGAGCTGACGAACCTGCTGATTGCGCAGGCGGCTGAAATGGCCGGTGATACGCGCAAGGCGGAAGAGACCTACCGCAAGCTTGTCGAGAATGAGCAGACACGGTTTGTCGGCGTGCGTGGCATCATGAAGCAAAAGCTGGCAGCAGGCGACAACGAGACAGCCCTGAAATTGGCGGAGAAGGCATTTGCGCTGAAGCCCAAACATGAGGAAACAGGCGATATACTGCTGCGCCTTCAGGCCGAGAAAGAAGACTGGACCGGCGCGCGCAAGACGCTGAGCACCAAGCTGCGCAATGGTCAGCTGCCCCGTGATGTGCACAAACGCCGCGATGCGGTGCTGGCCCTATCCGAAGCGAAAGACGTGATTGCTGATGACAGCACGATCGAAAAACGCGAAGCGGCGATTGAAGCGAACCGCCTGTCGCCCGACCTGATCCCCGCCGCTGTTATGGCCGCCAAAGGCTATATTGAAAAAGGCAAACCGCGTTATGCGACCCGCGTTTTGAAAAAAGCGTGGGAAGTGCGCCCGCACCCTGATCTGGCTGCTGCCTTTGCCGCAATTGAGCCGAGCGAGACGCCTGCCGCGCGGATCAAACGTTTTGCTGCGCTGACCAAAATCAAGCCGGAGAACCCCGAAACCAAGATGCTGCTGGCTGAACTGCACATCGCCAACGAGGATTTCCCCGCTGCCCGCCGTGCGCTGGGCGATCTGGTAGAAAAAGATCCCGATGCGCGCTCCGTGACGCTCATGGCCGCGATCGAGCGCGGCGAGGGTGCATCGGATACTGTCGTAAAAGGTTGGCTGGCGCGCGCCATCGCAGTGCCGCGTGGGCCGCAGTGGATTTGTGACAACTGCCACCACATCCATGCCGAGTGGAAACCAATCTGCGAGAACTGCTCCAGCTTCGACACGTTGGAATGGAAGCGCCCTCCAATGTCGGAAGTTGCTATGCCCGCGGGTGTGCAGATGCTGCCGCTGATTGTCGGCGCGCTGGACGATACATCGGGCGCGGATGGTGTGCCGCCCGTCGCAACCAGCATCGAGGACGCGGAGATCATCGAAGATGACGCGGCGCCTGATGCCAAAGAGCCAAAATAGCGCGGCACCGGCTGCGTAATTAAGAAAGGCCACCCGGTTAAACGGGTGGCCTTTCTGCATGTATGGCTTTGTGTAGGGAAGCGCGTAATATTGCGCCTCGCTCACCAGATATCAGTGACTTAGGCTAACTACTGCGCGCATAAATTTGCGCGAGTTGAGCGCATATAATTTCGCGTCACAACGGAAAGCTCTTTAAGCCAGTGTTATCTGGTATTTCGTGGCGAAAACCGGATCGTGGTGCATTCTGCAGCTAATGGCCGAAATGAGCCCACTTTACCTAATGCCGACCCACAGCATTTCGCATGAGCAAATAATCCAACCTACAATGATCGGCCCAAATGTATGTACCGGCTGCTGTTCGCAAATGATTTCTGGCATGTTCTCGGAAGTCGCTCATATGTATCCGGCCTGTTGATCGACACGCGGGTCGTGGCCTTGTTGGGGTTACGCTCGCACCGTGATCTCATTAGTTGTAAGGTCGATTATGACCATTTGGGCCGTCAGACTCCCCCTCTCGGGCATGTAAACATGCCCTGCCGGTCAGCGGGGGGCGTAATATTTCCGTTCCATGCTTTCTATCTATCGCGAACTCCTTTGGATCGTGGTGGTGCCTTAGACGCCAGCCATGATCTCATCTCTGGGCGCATCAAACGCCGTTTTATGTCTCAATATACTCCACGCCATCCGGGCCAATTTGTTCGCCAACGCGATTGCCAGCTTGTTGCGATGCATCCGCTCCGATGCGCGTGTGAGCCATGGACCGAAGCTGAAGTCCGGCCACCGGTGGGGCCGCATCAGGATGACCTTGGTCATGTCCGTAAATCGTGTTGATCGGCGCGGATTCCTGTTTTGTCAATCCCGGTGTAAAATTGGTCAGCTTCCCGGAGAGATAT
>TARA_R110002020_G_scaffold138469_7_pt1 | contig 68273 bp, 86 predicted proteins | sample TARA_R110002020 | Tara Oceans TARA_R110002020 (sample SAMEA4396489) | marine metagenome | biome: Westerlies Biome; feature: [MES] marine water layer (ENVO:01000295) within the mesopelagic zone...; material: water (ENVO:00002006), including particulate matter (ENVO:01000060) such...
AGTTGGGGTGGTGGTACACAAGGGTTGGTTGAGTCACAGACTTTTGGTGGTCCTGACCCAGCAGACCGCGGATTACAATTAGAAAAATATTTCGCTGGAACATTTTTAGGTGAATTATCACAATTAAGATTTTATGATAAATCTTTAAGTATCTTAGAAATAAGAAATAACTTTTTTATGGATACAACTAGGTACTGTATAGTGGAAAAATATGGTGGTTCCATCAGCATTATACCAAATTATAGTAATTGTGATGACTGTTCAAGAGGAAATTATACACCATACAACTGTTAGAGATATTTATTATTATGGCACAAAACTTTTTCATACGTAAAAACTCACAATTACCCATTCTTAAAATGAAAGTTAATAATGATGGTAGGAATGATTATAAAAAAATCTTTAAGGATTTAGAAAATGCTACAATAACCTTTTCAATGAAAGAACTTGGTTGTAGTAGTTGTAAATATAAGGTATATAATAAAGCCGGATTAGTTATTCCTGTGGTGAATAATGATTGTGGCACAGAAATAGAGTATTATATTGGTTATAAGTTTACAAAAAAAGACACTAATACGGCGGGCACTTTTAGGGGTGAATTTAAAATAGATTTTTTAGATGAAAACATCACATTAATAGTACCAATAAGAGAAGAGTTAATCGTTAATGTTTTAGATAGTCAAACCCTATCTAAGATTGTTTGTTAATCTCTAAAAGGGTAGGTTACTTTTAATTCTGGATATTTTTTTTGTGTTTCTAACAATATTTTATTGACAGATTCATAGGTACCTTCAGCATAAACACTCTTTAAATATTGTATATAACTTTCCCTTGTTTTAAATTTTCTACCATAAGCATTTTGCCATAAAGCATAATCCAAAACACTCATCTGCCAATTATCGAATATTGCGTGATTATGTTGTTCCCCCTTATTTGTTGTTGCTCTTGAATTAGCGACCTTCATGCCGAATAAATTATTGTTCTCTCTAAAAACTAAACTTTTAAAATTACCTGTTTCATATCTGGTTTGTGAAAAAACAATATCAGGAAATTTAACATTTAAACCCAATAAGTAGTCGACTAAATTTTGTTCTGAAAAAGTTTTTAGTGTGTCAATAATGAATAACTCTTTTTCATACTCTGTTTTATCTTTTGACATTATAGAGACATTAACACCGTTATTACCAATAGTATGCCCAACCCTAAATGTTAGGTAAAGAAGTAGACTTAAAATAAAAAGTAACGACCAAACCACTCTATGTGTTTTACCGTTAAATAAAAGTTTGTAACTTAATTTTTCTTCATCGTATTTAAATAACTCCATCTTTAAAACATTAAAACCCCCCTTAGTGGGGGGGTTAATTAAACATTTACAACATCTACAGTTACATCACCTTTAGAGTAACCAACCTTTATAGTATCACCCTCATTCAAGTCACCATCCAACATTCTTTCTGCTATTGGGTCTTCTACATATTTTTGTATCGCTCTATTCAATGGTCTAGCCCCATATTTAGAGTCATACCCAACATCAACCAAATGTGATTTTAACTTTGTAGAAATTTTAACTTTATAACCTAAATCTAAAATTCTATTTCTAAGTTCAGTTAATGGTATATCAACAATCTTCTCAATATCTTTTCTCACCAAAGATTTGAATATGATGATATCGTCCAATCTATTTAAAAACTCTGGTGAAAAAGCTTTCTTTACAGACTCTTCTATGACACTATCTCTAATATCTTCTAAGTTATCTATTTTAGCTTTTGTACCAAAACCGACACCAGTACCAAAATCTTGTAATTTTCTGGCTCCAATATTAGAGGTCATAATTATAAGTGTGTTTCTAAAATCTACTTTACGACCTAACCCATCAGTTAAATGACCCTCATCTAAAACTTGTAGTAGAATATTAAAAATGTCTGGGTGTGCTTTTTCTATTTCATCGAACAAAACCACTGAATAAGGTTTTCTACGAATCTTTTCAGTTAATTGACCACCTTCTTCGTAACCAACGTATCCTGGAGGTGCTCCAACCAATTTAGAAACTGAATGCTTTTCCATGTATTCGGACATGTCCATTCTAATTATAGAATCAGATGTACCAAACATTTCCTCTGACAACATTTTAGCTAAATGTGTTTTACCAACACCAGTAGGCCCTAGAAATATAAATGACCCTATTGGTTTTGTGTGGTTTTTAATTCCCATACGGTTTCTTCTTATTGCTTTAGATATTTGTTCTACCGCTGAATCTTGGCCGATAACTTTAATCATTAAATCTTTAGCCATGTTTTTAAGTCTAGCTAAGTCGTTTTGACTAACCTTAGATATTGGTATGCCCGTCACCATAGACACCACATTAGCAACGTCTTCTTCTGTTATCTCTTTTCTTAAAGTATCCATACTCTCAGACCAACTTATAGTTTTAGCTTCTAGTTCATTTTTTAAATTTCTCTCTTCATCACGAAGTTTAGCGGCTTCTTCATATCTCTGCGCTTTAACCACATCAATTTTATTTTGGTCTATTTTAGCTATCTTGTCCTCCAACTCTAAAATATTCTTAGGTGGTTTAACATGAACTTGGGAACGTGCACCAACCTCATCTAAAATATCTATTGATTTATCTGGCTGTTCTCTATCAGTTATGTATCTATCGGCCAATTTAACACAAGCCTTAATAGACTCTTCACTATATTTAACTTTATGATGGTCTTCATACTTATCTTTAATATTTTCTAATATTATTAAAGTATCTTCCATTGATGGTGGTTCTATCATTACTTTTTGGAATCTTCTAGTTAATGCACCATCCTTTTCAATGTTTTCACGAAATTCGTCTATAGTTGTGGCTCCAATACATTGGATATCACCTCTAGCTAAAGCTGGTTTTAATATATTAGACGCGTCCAATGAACCAGACGCATTACCAGCACCAATCATAGTGTGTATCTCGTCAATAAAAAGAATAACATTAGGTGTTTTTTCTAATTCTTGTGTAATACCCTTTAATCTTTCCTCGAATTGACCTCGGTATTTCGTTCCAGCAACTAGTAATGCCATATCCAAAGCTACAATCCTTCTACCAAACAATATCCTAGGACATTTTTTTAAAATTATTTTAAGAGCTAAACCCTCAACTATAGCTGTTTTTCCTACACCAGGTTCACCAATCATAATGGGGTTATTCTTTTTTCTTCTAGAAAGAATTTGTGAAACACGTTCAATTTCCTTATCTCTACCGATAATTGGGTCTATACCACCCCTTAAGGCAATATCTGTTAAATCCCTACCAAAATTATCTAATATGGGTGTTGCTGATTTTTCACCTCTTCTCTTATTTTTAAGGTTTTCCATTCCTTCGTATTCTTCTGATGTATTCATATTTATTTCTTTTTTAATTTCAAGTAACGTATTTTTAAAAATTTTATAGTTAACACCTTGGTTTTCCATTACTTTAGTACAACCTAGGTGTCTATTTTTTAGTATCGCTAACATTAAGTGTTCTTCTCCGATATAACTATCTTTTATTTTATCAGATTCCAATTCGGCTATATTTATAGCGGTTTTAGAACTTTTACTTAATGGTAATATTTTCTTTTCTATTTTTGGATTTTTTACTTTTAATCTTAAATAAGATTCTAATTTAGAACTTAAATCCTCAATATCAAAATCCATCGACAATAGTATTTCAATCACATTATTCTCATAATCATTTAATAAAGCTAATATTATATGCTCAGGATTTATTTCTAAATCCCCCAACCTTAAAGATTCTTTGAATGAATGTTTAAGTATTGTTTTAACTTTATCACCTACTGGTTTCATTTCTTCTTCAAATATATAAACAATTTAGTATTAAAACAACTGGATTTACTTTTTTTTTAATATTTGTTATAATTACTTTAATTGTTTAGACAAATATAGTAAATTTTAAAAAAAAATAAAATGGAACTTAAGAAAAATATAACAATAGTTTTTAAAAATAACTATGATAATGATGATGAGTTTGGTGGTGGCACCTATTCTGTTGAATATGATAGTGCGGAAATAAAGTTTAAGGGTGAGTATCTTTTATTGAGTACAGTATTAAGTGACTCATCTATTAAAACTGAGGTTCACCCACTTAAAACAATAAAAGCTTTTAAACACGATGAACCTAAAAGTCAAATAGGTGATTTAAGAGAACATTTATAAAATAATAATAAAATGGCAGTAGTAAAAAGAACAGAAAAAGAAGATGGTGTAGTAGAATGTTTGATTGATTCATCTAACATATTATTATCAGAATATAATAAAAGTAAAAAAACCTTAAAAATAACATTTAAAGCTGGAACACAATATCTATACAAAGATATGTTAGAAAGAGATTATGTTAGATTTGAAGTTTCAGAAAGCCAAGGTTCGGTATTTAACAAAACAATGCGTAAGTATGAATTCGAGAAATTGGAAAAGGTTGATACTTCTGAATTATTGGAACAAATAAACGAACATAAGGGGGATTAAGCTTTTGTGTAAGCGATAACATCCATTACCTCCATACAAGGTGGTTGAGTTTCGGAATTACTCATAGTATCAATAATAAAGATGGGACCTTCAGTATGGACTATGTATCTAAGCACTTTTTTATTATCCTTACCGTAACCTAAAAATTTAATATTAACATCTTCAAAACCATGGTTCATTATTTTTTTATTGATTATAGATTTAATACCTTCACCAGTACAAGGAATATTTTTTAAGGTATCAGCAATATCTATAGCACTAACCTCATTCATGTGGTCTTCAATTAATCGTTTAAATTGGCTTTCCTTTAATATTATATTTTTAGTTTTCACTTTTTATTTTTCCTCTTTTTTTTCTTTTTGTTTGTTTTATCATCTAAAAAATCTATAATAGAACTATCTTTTTCTAAAATACTAATTTTTTCTATTAAAGAATCTATTTTATTATTGTAAAAATTTATTAAATAAACCTTTTCATCCATAAATTTCTCAGATTTTAAGGCAAATTGTTCTTTAATGTTTGATAATTCTTTTTCTTTTTCTTTACACTTAATCAAAGCGTTTTCTAATTCTATTTTTGTTAGTTTTAAATCAGAGTCTACATTTTTCCTTCTATCAACCTCTTTATTAAGGTCATATATTGCATATTGTTCAATTTCAATAGTGTGTTGTAAAGAATCTACAAATGTTCTTTGTTCCAATTTCTCTTTTTTCATAACTTCAAACCCATCATCAGCTAAGTTTAAAATACTATCGGTTTGAGATAAGATGTGTTTATGTTCGTGATTATCTAATTCACAACTTTCTTCTTTTAACACCTCTTTATTTTGTGTGTTGCAGGATATCATACCTAAAAACATAACAATAATTAATTTATACTTAAACATTCTAATAACTTTTCATTTATTTTTTCTAATTTATTTTCCATTTCTTGTTCTTCGGCCTCTAATTTTTCAATCCTTATTTTATGTTCCTCAAGTTGTTGTGAGTGTACTGCTTTATTATCTATATAAAGATAACCAACAACAATAACTAATATAAAGGCTATTGCCGCTATTGGGCTTTTTTTAAATTGGTCAAATGATACTGGTAATTTCATAATAATAAATATCTAATTAATTTTCATAATCTTCATCGTAGTCTCTAGGGTCAAAACCAGATTGTCTTTTTTCATATTCTTCGGTATCTAAATCAGATTGGTATGCTCTACCCTCCTCAAAACCTTTATTATATATTTTTTCTAATTTATTTTCTACTTCTTTTTCTTCACAATCCTCATACCCTTTTTCATGGCCAGCGTCATAACCTTCTTCATACCCAACATCTCTAGCTTCATAAATCTCATCTTCACAATTACCTTCTAGTTCTCTTTCGGCTTCTCTATAACCTTCCCTATAACCTTCACTTTCACCTTCTTCCCAACCATCTTGACTTCCACGTTCTCTACCTGAGTCATAAACAGCTTCACCAAAATTATATAATACACCAACCATACCATCTAATTTATTAACATCTAGACCTAAATTATAAATAAAGTCCACAAGTTTATCTGGGTGTTTTTCTGGGTTATGAATATAATAACCCCAGTCCTGTAAATCACTTAAGTCATTAGCAATATCGGCTTTAGAGGCTGGTTCAATATCTTCAGCCCAACCAAAATCATTTTCTTCTTTTAATATTTTCTTAATTAAATTTTTCATTATCATTTAATAAATATCACGATATTTATGAATATGGATATAAATGAGAAAGAAATAGAACAAGCCAATAGGAAGATAGATTTATCGGGATTTAAAATGCAAGATGAGCTTAATCCTAAGATTTGGGACAAGGAACAAAACATGAAGTCTGATGTTAGGAAAACCCTTTTAAAAATTGCTGATGATTATTTTGAATCTTTAGAAATACCTGGTGTTGATATAGAGGATGTTACAATGACAGGTAGTTTGGCTAATTATAATTGGTCAAAATATTCTGATGTAGATTTACATATTGTTGTAGATTATAATGACATTCCTGTAGATGAAGATTTAGTGGCAGATTTTCTTAAATCAAAAAGTGATGCTTGGAATGAAAACCACGACATTAAAATTTATGGTTATGATGTTGAAATATATGTACAGGATGAGAATAAAGAACACCACTCAACAGGTGTTTATTCTACCCTAAAAGATGAATGGGTAACCCAACCAAAGAAAAAGAGAATTAGTTTTAATGATAAATCTGTTAAAGATAAATCAAATCGTTTTATGGATAGAATTGAGAATCTATACGATATTATGGATGAGGTAGAAAATACTGAAATCACAAAACGTGCCGAAAAATTAATAGAAAAAATAAAAAAAATGCGTAAATCTGGTTTGGAGTCTGGTGGTGAGTTTTCTGTTGAGAATATAGTTTTTAAAGTTTTAAGGCGTAATGGAATGTTGGATAGGTTATATGATATTAAAACGGTGACTTATGATAAATCTATGACATTAGAGTCAATTAACATAAATGAGGGTTTATTTGATACAGTTAAAAATATTAATCCAAAAAAAGAAATAACTAAAGCAAAAAAAAAATTAAAAAAATTTCGTGAAGGTTTAAAACAAGAAGGTAAGGAAACAAGAGAGGCTTGGGGTGTTGTTGTTGACTCAATAAACGAAAAAAGAGATTTAACGTCAGAAGAAAAAAAAGAAGTAAACAAACAATTAGGTGACCTACTGAAAACAACGGGACTGACATTAGCCACTTTTTTACCTGGAGGTATATTATATATTTTATTAACAAGAATTCCACGCCTTAAAAAGTACTTAATCCCATCTGCTTTTTTAGAAGAGTCAAAAGATTTTGAATGGGTTGAGGATGTTAAAGAAAAGGATTTTTGGTATAGAGGAACATATGTTTTATATGAAGACCATAGTGGCCCTGGTATAATGGAAATAGATAATTTTGAATACGAAAATAGTGCTATACAATATGGTGATTATTTTCATGGTGAACCAACCATTGTTAGTGAATTTGATTTAGTATTTCCTGGTGGGACTGATTGGGAAATCATTATGAATTGTATAGATACAATCAGTGACGATTATATTATGAATAGAATTCAGCCAAAGGAAGAATATGTTTATGATAAAAGAAATAATGAAATCGTTTAATAAATAAAGAAATTTAAACAATAACAAACATATTTATATATAAAAGAAGAAAATTATGGACAGTTATTATATAGTAGATACAATAGCAACAGCTAATTATTCAGCCAACACATATTATTCAATTTATGTTGACACCACTGCGTCATTAACATATAAAGGTGTTGCTTTCCCTAGTCCAACAGGTGGGCCAATAGTAATAGATTTAACAGTAAATGGCCCAACTGATGTTGCTGGTAGTACTGGTATAATACTAATGGGTAAGAAAAAACCACAAGCATTTGCACCAGGACCTCCAGGTCAAGGTGGTGTTAATACAGATGGTACTTGGAATATAAAAGGTTAAAAAAATATTGAAAATGAAAAAAAGTACTTTAAATAGAATGTTAGAATTAGCTGACATTAAACCTGTAATAAAGGAGGGTAAGATGAACCTTTCTAACTTTGAGTTGGTTAAGGAGTCAGCAGATGGTAACACATACGCTATAGTTAGAGAAAATAAAAAATATCATATAAAATCTACACAAACAAAAGATAATCTAACTGAGTCTGAGTTTGATTATATTGGTGGTGTATCTAATAAGAATAAAAAATCTTTTTCTTCATTTGAAAAAGCAACAAGACATTTAAATTTAATGTTTGAGGAAATTAATAATCATTATGATGTTGAAAATGTTAATATTTTAGAATCAGATATATTAAATGAAAAAAAGTTTGTATTAAAAATGAAAAAGAAAAAATCAACTCCATTTGAAGAGCCAGTTGAAGAACCGTCTGCGGAAGAAGAGTTTGATTTTGGTGGAGATGAAGAATCTGCTGAAGGTGGAGATGAAGAATTCGATTTTGATGCTGAAGGTGACACTGAAGGCGGAGAAGATGAGTTTGATTTTGATGCTGAAGAAGGTGACACTGAAGGCGGAGAAGATGAGTTTGATTTTGATGCTGAAGGTGGTGAAGAAAGTGTTGAGGAATTTGGTGGTGAAGAAACTGATGAGGATTTGGAAATCGATGATTCTGAAGATGAGATAAAAGATATACAAAGTACAACAGGAAAGTTAGGTCAACAACTTAGGGATACAGAAGATATAACTTCTGATATGCAAAAATGGGTGGCCAAATCAGTATTATCGGCCTTAGATTTAGATAACATGGATTCTGAAGATAAAAAAGATATTATTAGAGTTGTTAAGAAAAAATCAGATGAACCAGCTGAAGAAGAGGTAGAATCTTCTGAAGAAGAGTTTGACTTTGGGGAGGAGAGTATGGAAGAATCTTATGATTCATATATGGAAGACGATTTTAATGAAAAAGAATATGATGAATGGTTATCAGATATGGAAACGGCCGGAATAATAGAACCATCTGTTGGAGAATATGATGATTATGATTCTTATATGGATGATGTTACTATAAATCAAACAGCTGACAATCCACAAACAGGTAATTTAACTCACACTTGGGAATCTAAAGGTAAGGAGTATAGACAAGAGCCGTACGATGAAGACAACCCAAACATAGGTGGTGATGAAGAAGAGGTAGATGGCGAACTACTATTAGACGATATTATAGACGATGACCCAAATGACATATCTAATGTTGAAGCGGAAGCTTTATATGGGCCGAACTCAAAAAGACGATATGATAGGTCAGACCCATCTAGAGCTATGAGACAAGCTAGTAAAGATATTTCTAAATATTACCATAAACCAGCGGCACCAGGATATGACACGGACCCTGTGGAAAAATGGGCAAAACATAAATTACCTTATGATACTTTTATTGGTGAGTACGATTCTATCGAAGATGAATTAGGTCTACCACCTTGTGATAATTGTGATGAATCAGAATATAGACGTGAAAGTGTTAGAAAAAGAAAAACATTAAAAGAAGACCATTTAAATGACAAGATGGATTCATACGAACAAGAAAAAGCTTATGAGGATGTTGAAACAGTTGTTAGAAGATATGGTATGGATGTTGAGTTAAGAGATAAATCAACATCAGAAGACCCCGAAGAAACTTTAATTTATTTAGATATTGTTGATGGTGACGATAAGTTACTTGTTTCAAGAATTAATTCAGTTGGAGATATTGAAGTTGGGGAAATGAGAGGTAATAAGTTTACTGGTGAACCAGTTGACAGTGTCGAAGATTTTATCGAAATTTTTGTAGAAGATTTAACTAACAAAGAAAGAAAAGAATTAGAAATGGAAGAAAGCATAGAAATGTCACCACAACCACAAAGAGCACCGGAAGAACAACCAAGTCAACCTGACACAAAACCAGGTACACCTGATAAAACACCAGGAAAAGATAGACCATCAAGAAAACCTTTTACACCACCACCCGACATTACACCAGGTGATGAACCAGGACCTAAAGCTCCAGCTCCAGAAGATTTACCAACAATGGATAATGACGTAGAGTTCGAATAAAAAATATAAAAAAAAAGAAATTATGGAAAATGACCCATTTAAAATACCTATGACAACACAAATAAGTGGACTTAAATGTGATAACGCTGAATGTGATTACAGAGATGAAGATATTCCTGGTTCTGATTATGAACAATATATAAATAAACCATGTCCAGATTGTGGTGAAAATCTTTTAACACAAGATGATTATGATAAGGTTCAACAAATACAAAAACAAGTAATGGACCTTAACGATTTATTTGGTGATATGAAAGGTATGGGAATGCCAATGGGTGATAGTTCTGGTGAACGTGTTAAATTGGACTTAAGTTCTTTTTTAGGTGGTGATGAAAACATGAATGAGGAAATTAAAAGATTTAATGATTTGATTTAATGTATTTAATTTACATCAACAGAATAGGAACAACATTTAAGGGGGAACACATTTTTGAGTTCCTCTTTTCGAATTCAGTAGAATGGGAATGGGATGAAACTTGGTATGAGTCTTCAGTGATGACAGATACTAGAGAATTATCACCCAATGAATCTATAATTAAAGTAGTTGGTACTTTAAAAACAGATGAATTTAATTTAGAATTAGTGCAGGAGGACGGAGTTCGTGATATTTATAATGCAGTAGAAGGAATTATTGCGTTAGGTTGGGAAAAGTTGGAAGATGAAGAAGAAATACCTGAAAAACGTAGGGTATTTAATTTTGGTGATACCAAAGAGTCCATTGATGAACAACTTTATGAATATGACCTAGCATTAAAATATAAAGAAAATAAAGTAATTGGATAATGGCAAATAAAATAAAAAATAAAAAAATTTTAAAAGAGTCTAAAGATAATGAACAATATCTTTTACAGGATGAAGAATTGGGTGAAATTGAAAAGAAAACATATATTGAATATGATTTAGAAAATGATACTGAGGAATTTGAAAAGGAACTTGAAAAAAAACCGGAGAATGTTAAAATTAACCCAGAGACGGGTACAGCTACAATAGAAGAAGATAACCTAAAAGAGGTTGAAAAAAGTCAAATATTAAAATACGATATTAAAAAGAGTTCAGATGTTAAAGCCTTACAACAAATGTTAGATAAAGGTGTTGAGTCTGAAAAAATAACTATTGGTACTGATGGTACTATTAGTATTTCGGAAAGTATAAAAAATCCAACTAGAATAATTACCGCAGAATCATTCAAAAAAATGGTTAACAACTTTAATAAAATAGATTTGTCAGAGTCAGAAATTTTATCTATACTTAAAGAAACTCAGAATCCTATAATGAAAAAATCTGAGTTAATGGAAACGATACAAAATAATTTAATATCTGAAGCACAAATGAATGACAATGTAAGACAAAATTTTGAAAGTGGTAGTCATGATTACTCTGAAGTAATTAATACCGATTTAGCGAGAAATTTAGCTGACGAATCTTTTGATGAGATTGCACAAAAAATAAGAGAAAAAACTGGGAACAATAATGTTACTATTGACGATGTTCAAAGATTAATGAGTAACTCACTAATGAATGCCGCAAAACAAGAGTATCAGTATGGTATTGAAAGGTTGGAACAAAAAGCTGTTGAGATGATTAAAAAACAGTTTAACATACCAAATGATGCTGTCGATTTTGAGGCCACAATAACTGGACTACCACCACAAATGTTGGTTGGTAGGGATGTTTCACCACAAGAAGCTGAAGATTTATCTAGACAGGTTGGGGCTAAGGTTAGTAAAATTAATCGTGAGGGATTAAAAATGGAAAGAGGTACTAGTGAAGTACCACAAGGTAAGTCAGAGGATGAATTAAAACCTAAAATTAAAAGACGTAGATTGACTAACGCTATGATGCATGGTGCAGCTAGAAAATCACAAAATCTACATCACATGGACGACCAATTACGTCAAGAAAACCCACAATTAGGTCAGAATTACGCCAATGTAATGACAGCAAATGACGCTTCTTATTGGATGTTAAATGATGATACAATTAGAGAACAGGGTCAACAAGGTATTCACGCCGGTAACGCTAGAATACAACTTTCTAGTGAAGAAGGTGGGAAACCAAAAGTTATTGCTCAAGGAATGATATTCCCAATTTTACTACATGAGTTAACTAAGGGTGTAATAGAGTTAATGTCATTATGGTCATTACCTAAAGATAGAGATGTTAGACAATATGTTTTAGATAAAACAGATAATTTAGAGTCTGAAACTAATGATATTAGATTAGGTCCGGCTATTTGGACAAAATTTGTTGAACAAATACCCGTTGACAATCAAGAGGTTATATCTTTAACATGGAATATGTTACAAGAATTGTCTGACCATGATTTTAATAGTATTATTGATGGGTTATTAAGTGATAGTACAGACGCACAAACAAAAGTTAATAGAATGGCACAAGAAGCCTTAGATGAATTACAAAGAGAAGCTTCAGAAGATACTTTTGGTGGTTATGAGGATAGTCCGGAACAAGAAGATGATGGTGACGTACTAACACCACCTGAACCTGAAGGAGGTAGAGAGGTTACACCAACACCAGAAATTGATGAGCCTGAAGAAATTGATTATGAAAGTCTAAGTACCAGAGAACTACAAAGGTCTCTTGATGACGCTTTAGATTCTGGTGATATGGATTTAGTTAGACATATAGGTTCAATATTGAATTCAAGATAAACGGATTAGGACCGTTTTAGTCTACGGACTATTAAAACCCACTAAGTTCGCTACTAAGTGGGTTTTTTCATGCTTATCGATATTTATAGCCATGGGATTATCAAAAGCACAAATGTTATATGAAATAGGGAAATGCATAAAAGACCCTATACACGCTATAGAAAATTATTTAGAAACAGAAGATAGGACACAAAATGGTATAGTACCATTTAAACTTTTCCCTAAACAAAAAGAGTTAATTAACGCCTACATAAACAATCATCACAATATTGTGATGAAACCAAGACAAGCCGGTATAACCACAACAACCGCCGCTTATTTAGCTGTATTAACAGCTTTAGCTTCAAATAAAAGTACACAAAAAATACTTATTGCAGCAAATAAACAAGAAACGGCTAAAGAATTTCTTAAAAAGATTAAAGATTTTACAACACAATTACCAGATTGGATGGATGTATTTAGGCCAGCAGGGTCAAATACATGGTTTGATAGTGAAAAAAATTCATCGTCCCATTATAAATTATGGAATGGTAGTGAAGTTAAAGCTGTTGCATCATCTAAAGACGCTTTAAGGGGTTATACACCATCAGTGGTTGTTGTGGATGAGGCCGCATTTATTGAAGGTAATAAGGGAGAAGAATTTTATACTGCAGCACAACCATCACTTTCAACAGGTGGTAGGTCAATACTTATCTCAACACCAAATGGTCATGACCCATTATATCATAAAGCATATATAAACGCAGAATCTGGTGATAATAATTTTAACATTGTTGAAATGAGGTGGTATGAAGACCCTAGATATAATAAAGGGATGACATGGCTTAAAAAAGAGAGGAATAAAGATGGTGAAGAGACTATTGATACTAAGGAAGAATTTAATTCAGAAAAATGGCCACATTTAATTGGTGAAGGGTGGGAACCAACCTCAGAATGGTTTGAAAATATGTGTGCACAACTTAATCATAATCAACGTTCAATAGCACAAGAGTTACTGTGTTCATTTTTAGGTTCTGGAGATAAAGTTATTGACGATAAACATGTTCAAAGACAAAAGAAAGAGAATGTTAAAGACCCAATTAGAAAAGAGTGGATTGATGGTAATATGTGGATATGGGAAGACCCCATAAAAGACCACCAATATATATTGGCTGCAGACCCATCGTCTGGTTCAGCAGATGACTTTGCTGGTATATGTATTTGGGATTATACTACGGGAAATCAAGTTGGTGAGTATCATGGTAAAGTGGCCCCAGATGTATTAGGTGAAATTTGTTTTCATTATGGACAATCTTATAACGCTTTTATTGTTGTTGATATAACTGGTGGTTGGGGTGCCTCTGTTGTACTTCGTTTAATTGAGATGGGATATTCTAAAAAGTCATTATATTATGATGTAACTGTTGGTATAGATGCTGTTGAGAATAATAGGTCTTTACAGAAGTTTATGAATAAAGGTAAATTACCAGGTCTAAATTTTCAGAAAAATAGAAATACAATAGTTTCAAAACTAGAAGAGGGTGTGAGAATGGATTCATTTAAAGTTAGGTCAATAAGAGCTTTAAATGAGATGGATACTTTTGTTTATCTTAACGGTAGACCAGACCACATGAAAGGGTATCATGATGACCTTTTAATGCCTATTGGTATGTGTTGTTTTGTAGCTATGACATCGTTCAAAGATATAGAGAAATCTAAAGGCCAAGCTAAAGCTATGGTTAGTAGTTGGTCTATACAAACAACAACTAGTGATGATGTTACTGGTTTAAATGAAGTTGTTGGGGGTGGTTTTTATACTGACAATCTTAACAATGATAAACAAAGTGTTGAAAATACAAAAGAATACTCTTGGTTATTCGGTGGTCTACCTGGATTTAAAAAATAACTTGTCTTTATCACATATTAAATATTCACATTGGTAAAGTGCCTATTATCTTTATTGCTGATATTTATAATAAGAATAAAAAAATAAAATGGCGGACGAAAATAAAAATTTAACAGTATATCAAAAACTATTCTACTTGTTCGGTCAACCTGGTGGGCCTAAGAATAATATTACAAATAGTAAGTATGCCTTAACTGATAATGATTTAATTGTAACTAAATCTAAACAAGATTTCCAAAAAGAAAAATTACAATTACAACAACAAAAGTATTTAGAAGGTCAATGGGCAAAAGTTGACAACGAATTATATCAAAAATCTGTTTTTTACGAAACATCTAGATTAGCGTCTTATATGGATTACGAAGCCATGGAGTTCACACCAGAAATAGCGGTAGCTTTAGATATTATGTCTGAAGAAAGTTGTACATTAAGTGAGAAAGGCCAAATAATGTCTGTATATTCAGATTCTTCTAGAATTAAAAAGGTGTTAGAGGATTTATTCTTTAATGTTCTAGACATCCACTCAAATTTACCTATGTGGACTAGAAATACTTGTAAATATGGTGATAATTTTATTTACTTAAAAATAGATTATAAATCCGGTATTATTGGTGCTAGTCAATTAACTAATATAGATATAGAAAGAAAAGAAACAGGTCTATTCCCTTTCCAAGAATCATTAGAAAGTGAAGATGATACTAAGAAAAGAGAGGTAACTTTTGTATGGAAAGATAGGTCATTAGAATTTAACGCTTGGGAGATAGCACATTTTAGGTTACTTGGGGATGATAGAAAAATACCTTATGGTACTTCTGTGTTAGAAAAAGTTAGACGTATTTGGAAACAACTATTATTAGCTGAAGACGCTATGTTAGTTTATCGTGTTACTAGAGCACCAGAAAGAAGAGTGTTTAAGGTTTATGTCGGTAATATTGATGACGAGGATGTAGAATCTTATGTACAAAAAGTTGCTAATAAATTTAAAAGAACACAACAAGTAGACCAACAAACGGGCCAATCAGATATTAGATATAATACTTTAGCTGTAGACCAAGATTATTTCGTACCCGTTAGAGACCCTAACGCTTCAATGCCGATAGAGACATTACCTGGGGCATCAAACTTAGACCAAATAGCTGATATACAGTTTATTCAAAGAAAAATGGTTACAGCTCTTAGAGTACCAAAAACTTTTTTAGGTTTCGAGGAACCAACTGGAGAAGGTAAAAATCTAGCTCTTATGGATATTAGATTTGCTAGAACTATAAATAGAATTCAACAAGCTATAATTCAGGAGTTAAACAAAATAGCCATAATACATCTTTATATTTTAGGTTTTCATGACGAGTTAAATAATTTTAAACTGTCATTAAACAACCCATCAACACAGGGGGAAATGTTAAAGGTTGAACAGTGGAAAGAAAAAGTACTATTATATAAAGACTTAGTTGCTGGAGTTGATGGTGGTATAGCACCAACATCACATACTTGGGCTAAGAAAAACATATTTAATTGGTCTTCTGATGAAATACTAGAAGATTTAGAACAACAAAGACTAGAGAAGGCAGCGTCAGCTGAATTAGAACAAACACCAAATATTATTAAAAATACTGGGTTCTTTAAGAAAGTGGATAAACTATACGGTGAATTACCAATGGACCAAGGAGAGGGTGATGGAACTGGTGGAGAAGACACAGGTGGTGGATTCGGTGATGATGCAGGTGGTGGATTCGGAGACGCTGGAGGTGGTTTCGGAGACGCTGGAGGTGGATTTGGAGATGATGCTGGAGGCGGATTTGGAGATGATGCAGGTGGTGATGAAGGTGGTTTCGGTGAAAGTTTTAGAGGTGATGAAGATAGTATAGACAAACTATTGTTAGAGGGTAAAAAGAAGAATGAAGATATTTATATGATGACAAAGGGTATTGATTCACTAATTAATGGGGAGGATAGCGAAACACTTACAGATTAGGGCATATTTATTTTAAAAATAATATTATGAATTTTGGAACATTGAAAGACGTATTTTTAGATAAATTAATAGAATCCCACACTTCTGATGAAAAAACAGGGAAAAGTTTATATAAAAATTTTTTAAAAATATTAAAAGAGAATGAAACTTTAAAGACAGCCTTTATAGTTTATAAGAATCTTGAGGGTAACACTATTAAAAGTGAGACAGCAGCAAATGATTATTTAAAAGAAAACATATCTTTTTTAGATAAATTTAGGGGAAAACAATCTCTGAAAGAACAATCAAAAAAACTATTAGATTTATTAGAAAAAAATAATATCGATTTAACAGATATTAAAACTAAAAAAATTCACGAATCATTAGAAAATCTAATAACCACAAAAAAATCAATATCAAGCATAGATAAAATACAAGAATCAAAAAATAATTTAGTTTCTTGGTTAATGTCAGATAAATTAGAAATAAATGAATCTGATGATAAGAAATATGTTAGGGACAATATAGACCCTAAAAAATTCTTAGATATCGCTGTAAATAAATTCAACGAAAAATATAAAGATTCTTTATCTGAAGAAGAAAGGGGTATATTAAAAGTTTTACGAAAAAATAATGAAGAGTCTACTAAAGAATTAGTAGATAAACTAGTTAAAGAAACTGTGACACTTATTAATAATCACTTAAATAATAACACCAATAATTGGAATATTAAGGAAAAGTTATTAGAAACCAAAGATGTTGTTTATGGGATGATGGATAATAATAATGATTTTAGTAATAAAGTCTTAAAGTTATACGAACTAAAAAAAAATCTAAACACTTAATTTTATGTTAGAAACTATAATTCCAATAATAACAGCTATAGTTGGTGTACTAGGTACATTAGCGGCTATTAAATATAAACATAAACTAGCACAAAAACGTTTAGAAGATGAACATGAGTGTCCAATTGGTGCGTGCATATCTGAAGACGTATTAGTTATTGGGAAACTTAGAGAAATGTTAGACGAGACTAGTGCGGACCGTATATCTATTTACTCTTTTCATAATGGTGGCACTTTTTATTCTGGAAAGTCAATGCAAAAAATGTCTATGTCATATGAAGAGTGTGATAATGGTATTTCTAGTGTTATGTTAAATAAACAAGATATTCCGGTTTCTGCATGTATAACAACTTTAAGACCGTTAATGTTAAATGGTGAGTTTTTCTGTGTCGACACTAATGATTATCCAGAGGGGTTATGTAAGTATCATTTAAAAAATGATGGTGTAAAATCAACATATAAATACCCAATAATAGACTTACACAAAAATGCAATAGGCATTTTATCCGTTGATTTCGTAAAAAGGAAAACCAGAATGGATGATGAAGACCACGATTCGTTAAAATTATTAGCTTCACAATTACCTGGTTATTTATCTGGACATAAATAGACTACAATAAATTAATTGTTTTAAAATGAAAGTATTTAAAGATATGTTAAAAGAAAGAGGAAAATGGTCACAAGGTAGAATATATTTACTAGTATCAGTTACAGTATATTATATAACATTAGGTGTTCTTATGTTTGCCGGTATAAGAACTTCTAAAGAGGGTGATGGTTTAGATATGGATAAATTTGAAATCATTATTGAAGCACTTAAATACGCTATGGTATTATTTGGTGGTTATGTGTTTGGTGGTAAATTTATGGAAGTAATTAAAGTTATTGGGGGTAAGAAGGAAGACCCCCCTAAAAAAGAAATATTGTAAATGAAAAAGCCTCCAATTTAAGGGGGCTTTTTTTTGTTAATAACATTTAGTATACTTAAGTAAATAACAATTAATAAAAAAATAATAAATGAAAGTTTTTTTAGAATACGTTTGGTTGGACGGAAATCAACCACAACAATTAAGAAGCAAAACTAAAGTTGTAGTAGGGTTATCAAAAATTAGAAAGTTTGATAAATTAAATAACGCAACATGGGATTTACCTAAATGGTCTTTTGATGGGAGTTCTACAAAACAAGCTAAAGCTGGAAAAGGTGAAAATACAGATTGTATTTTAAAACCAGTTTTTCATTGTAATGACCCATTTAGAGATAATAATCATTATATAGTTTTTTGTGAAGTATTTAATCCAGAAGGAACCTTACACCCAACAAATAAAAGAGGTGAGTTAAGAGAGTTTATGGAAGAAAATAAAATGATGGACTCTAAAAGACACATGGAAGAAGCTAATTGGTTTGGTTGGGAACAAGAATATACTTTAACCACAAAACCGAACTTTAAAGAAGGTGAAGGATTACCACTTGGTTTTAGACCAAAAGAAGAACCTAGACCACAAGGAGATTATTATTGTGGTGTTGGAGCGGATAATATCACAGGTAGAAGAATCGTGGAAGAACATTTAGAAAAATGTGTTGAGTCAGGTTTGGATATCTCGGGTATTAATGCTGAAGTTATGTTAGGACAGTGGGAATATCAAATTGGTCCTGTAACATCTTTAGAAGGTTCGGACCAATTATGGGTTTCTAGGTACATTCTACAAAGAGTAGCAGAAGAAAATGGTGTCAAGATATCATTTCACCCAAAACCAAAAACTGGTGATTGGAATGGTTCGGGATGTCATGTTAATTTTTCAACCCCTGAAATGAGAAAAGAAGGTGGGCTTGGTTTAATTAGAGAAGCCGTTGAAAAATTGTCTTTGTCTCATAAAGAACACATGGATGTGTACGGTTTGTATAATGAAGAACGTATGACAGGTGAACATGAAACTTCTAACATAAAAGATTTTAGTTATGGATATAGCACAAGGGATACTAGTATTAGAATTCCAGCTCAATCCTCTATAGATGGTAAAGGTTATTTTGAAGACCGTAGACCAGCTTCTAATTGTGACCCATATAGTGTGGCATTACGTATGTTACAAACTATATATAACGAGGTTAATACACCTACGACAATTAATCAATTAGAAAATGAAACGAGGTAAAGAAATGAAAATAGATACACCACACCAATATAATATAATTTCAGGGACAGTAGATAATAAAAACCCAAAATCGGTCTATATACAAATATCGGCTTGGGGTAAGCTTAAGGATAACTTGGTGGATGACTATGAACCCATCATTAAAAGGAAATCAAAGAGAATTAAGAGAAAATTATTTGAAGTTCTCGGTGATAATAATTTTTATAAATCAAAATCAATAGTTGATTTTAATATGGCATCATCGGGTATAGGTTCCAATAAAAAAAGTTTTATGTCGGTAGAAATGACCTTATTTAAAAAAGAACCATTATTACCAATAAACTCCAAAGAAATGAAACCAATCTTGGAGAATATATCAGAAAAAATAATAAATGATGTTTTTGAAAAAGATGAAACTTTTAAATTTTATAAGAAAAAAAATTAATAGTAGAAAACCTAAGACTACGAAAGAGAAACATGACTTAGTTAGGAAACGAGAATGGTTAAATGGTGAAGGTCCACAGACCGATTAAATATTAGGGGGATAATACCCCCTTTTTTATTTACCTACAGTATAAAACGATTGTTTATATTTCATAAAACATTCCCCATCTTCATCACTAACACAAACCACATAAGGTCCAAATACTTTAACCTCACCCCCATAAGCATAAGATAAACGGTTAGGTAAACCATATACTTGTTTGTCATGTCTTTCAGTATAATTATACCCTATTGAACCCCTTGTAGTAAAAACAGTATAACTTTTATTGTCATCACTTTTACCGATATAAACCTTTGCTTTGGTGTATATATAATCACCATGTTTATATGACACTATTTCTATATGTTTTACATTATAATTACCATAACTAAGTTGTGATAGCCGATTACTAACCCTATCCTCAAGGTCATCACTTAACCTATTAGAACCTAATATACCATGTACTAAATCCCAATCAGTATTCACATATGGTTGTTTGCCTTCAATTGTTACAATATGGGTATCTTCTGATTCTAGATTTTGTGAATATGTGTTAATACATAAAAACAAACTTAATAATATTAAAATATATTTCATTTTGAGATTTTTTAGATTAATAAACACAAATATACGGATATAAAATCAATTAACAAAGTAATAAGTAAAATTAACGCATATTTATATTAAAAGTATTAAATATGGAAATATTACAACCAGGTGAAGAGGGTTATGGGTATATAGTTGAGTATGACTCTGGCTTTGTATCGTCTGAATTAACCTGTCAGGATGGTGTTTGTTCAAACGCTAATTTAATTAAAGAGTTTAAGTCAGGCATAAATTTAGGCCAAGATGGGACTTTACCAGATAAAATAGAAATATACGCCGTATTACAAAAATGGGGTGTTGAGAATAAAAATGGTAGGGTTTATACAGAAGAAATATTAAAAAGAGAAGCCAAAAGATATCAAGAATTTATTGATATGGGGACTTCCTTGGGTGAATTAAACCATCCCGAATCATCAATTATTGATGCTGACCGTGTGTCACACATGATAACTGAAATATGGTGGGAAGGTAGAACATTAATGGGTAAAATGGAATTGGATACAACTCCAGGTTATCTTAAAGCAGGTATTATATCCTCTGTTGGTGATAAGGTTCTTAATATGATTAGAAAAGGTTGGACTGTAGGTATCTCGTCAAGGGGTGTTGGTTCACTTAAAAATGAGGGTGGTAAGAATGTTGTACAAGATGATTTTGAATTAATCTGTTGGGATATTGTTACGTCACCATCAACTCCAGGTTCTTGGATTTCTTCTAGTGAACAAGATTTAAAACCTTATATGGAATCAACAAAAGATAATAAAACAAAATTAGTAATCGAAAATGATTCTGACTTATTAGATAATTTAAACAAATTTTTATTGTAATGAAAAAGAAAATAGTGAAATTAACAGAACAAGACTTAGAAAAGTTAGTTAAGAAAATTATCAAAGAAGAGGGTGAAGAGTATAGAAGTGAAGACCCAAACCAACTGGATATGTTTGATGGCACAAAAGTTAAAGATAGAGAATTAGAACAAGAATTTTATGAAGTCATTAACGATTTTAGGGGTGAATTAGATTGGCCTGATGAGAATGATATGCATGAGATATTATATAATAAAGTTGATGAGATGTTGGGGGATGTATTTGGTGGTTATTTGCAAGACTTGGAAAATTGGATTCGTGACAATAAAGAAAATATGAATGAATCTTTGTATAATAAAGCTATTCTATTCGTAGAAGCGTTCGAAAGTGGTATGTTTGAAATCAGCGTGAAATACACAAGAGAAGCTGAAGAATTACTATCCGAAATGTAATAATAATAAAAAAATAATAAATAAAATGAAAAATAAAGTAATTAAATTAAACGAAAGAACTCTAGAAAGCTTAGTTAAAAAAGTTATTAGAGAAGAAAAACTAAATAACATTAACGAAGACAGGACCGACTATGAAATGAGTGGGGCTAGAAGTCGTAAGGATTATGTATCAAACCCAAGAGAAAGAGGAATTGAAAAGGTATTTGGTAAGTATTCTGAGGATGTACCACCAATGGTGATTAGATATCTAAGAAAAAACCCTGACGCAATTTTAAGAAGAATGTCAAAATTATATCCAGACATATATATGAGACACGCACCAGAAGAAGGTATAGAAGAAAGTTATGATTCTTATATGAAAGATGATGTGTCATTAAAAGATGTTAGAAGAAGAGTTTTAAAAAATAAAATGAAAAAAAGAAATATTAATAGATAGTATTGATATTTAATTAATGAATGCGCGCAGCAAGCAGCTTAAAAGCAAATATAAATAAATTAAAATAAATTAAGAAAAAATGGCAAAAATAATTAAACTAAACGAATCTGACGTTGAGAGATTGGTTAAAAGAATCATAAAAGAAGATGATGAAAATTTTGATGTCGAGACTTCAGATGATACATCTTCAAATAAACCAATGGGTGTTGCGGACTTAAAAAAAGCAACAAGAGATACTGGTAAGAAGATGGGTGGACTATCTGGTGATGATAAAATAGCATATGAAGGGTTACTACAATTAGCAGAAAAATTAAAAGCACCAGGAAATCAAATAACTGGTAAATTTAAAATGAGATTATTCCAACTATTCAAAGAAGCTGGAGTAAACGTATAATCAATGAACATCCGTAAAATCATAAAAGAAGAACTTCTTAAAGAAGTGGGTGGCTATGATGACCAAAATGTTATGGCTCAACACGCTGGTGCTACTATTGGTACACTTACTGGTATATATAGAGACATAATGGAAGTTATAAGTGGTTTAGCTAATAAAATAATGGATGGTAATGTCGACAAACACGAATTAGGTGTGGCTCTAGAAGCTTTAGCTAAATTAATTAATAATGGTGTTAGGATAACTAGTGATTTAGTAGAAGAACTTACAGAAGATGAACTTATATCTAAAGCCAAAGATTTTATAAAAGATTTAAATAGTTTCAAAAGAAAAATAAGGTTATTATCCAACTTAACCTCAAATTATACTCAGACAGAGTATATAGAAAAATTAAAAGAATTCATTATTGATGCGGCACCAAAACTAAAAAAATATGGTGACACATTAATGGACACAACCAGAATGTTTGGTAGTAGATTATCTGGTATGCGTGGTGGAACTTCTTTTAATTAAAAGTATTCACAAATAAAAATATAACCAATAGTATTAATTTATAATAATAATTATTAATTAAAAAAAGTTTTAAATATGGACGACAAACTAACAAATTATTTTCTAGTTAAAGTAGAATTCGAATCAATTAACGAATCAACTGGAAAACCGAAAAAAATCAAAACACAATATCTTGTAGATTCAATGACTTGTACTGAAGCTGAGGCTAGAACTCACAAATATCTTGATGGTACAGTATTAGATTATGAAATTGTATCAGCAGTTAAATCACCAATCGAGGATGTTATTAGAGTTGCTGTTCCAGCATAATAATAATAATAAAATTGGTAGAAAATAAAAAAGACTCAGAAATGGGTCTTTTTTGTTTAATCCTGGTACTCTTTGGGTAACCCCATACCGTCAGCTAATTTTTTAAATAACCCCTTATGTTCTTCAGACCTAGGTAGGTCTTCCCCAACACAAGCGTGTATAAGTTCATGTGTTAGTACCCATTTTAGGTATTCTACATCATCCAACGCTTTTTCCTTAACCCCAATAACACCATTCTCACCATTTTCAGAGTGATTAAAACCGGCTATTTTACCAGGTTTTATATCATTATCTATGAAAATATCAATTTTTGGTAGATTTAAGTCTTTACCTAACACATTTTTATACACTTTTTTTAATTTAGTTTCTATACTATTTTTTAATGCCTCAATACTTTCTAAATCCTCATTTTTGGACATTAAAGAATGGTTTTCGGCTATCTCCGTAACCAAATTATTTAACAAATTATTTAAAGAATGACTCATATAGTTATAAATATCGTTGTTTTTTAAATAATCCTTTTAAAAAATCAAACTTTTCCACACTTAAAACATATTTATGTTAAAACACGCATATTATTATATGCTGTTTAATAATAATAAAATTTTTTAAAAAAAAAGAAAAATGGCAAAAACAGGAAAGTCTCTTATCGATGAAGCTTTCATGGAAGCGGAGAACATAGACAATGCTTTCAAAGCCAACGCAAAAGAAATACTGGCTCATACTATGGGTTCAGAAATTGAAGAAATGGTAAAGGAATCTTTAGAAGGTTCAAGTGGTTTAAATGAAGACGAAGATGATGATGAGAATGTTGAGTTGGAACTTATGGGTTCTGATGAAGTCGGCTTAGACGCTGGTGATGACCTAGACTTAGAGCTAGGTGACGAGGAAATGGATGCGGATGACGTATCAATTGAACTTGATGATAATGAAGAACTTGAGATGGATGTTATTGATTTAACTGACGCGGACGATTCAGATGTAGTTAATGTGTTCAAAAAAATGAGCCCAGAAGACGAAATTGAAGTTGTTCAAGATGGTGATAATATTGATATCAAGGATAATGAAACCGGTGCTGAGTATAGAATCGAACTTGGTGATGGAGGCATGGAAGGTGATGAACTTGACATGGATGATGAAATCGAAATTGATGACATGGAAGGTGATGAACTTGACATGGATGACGAAATCGAAGTTGATGATGTGGAAGGTGATGAACTTGACATGGATGATGACATGAATGAAAATGAAGTTATTTATGAAATTCATTTAGATGAAGAAAGTGATACTGACGCTAGTATAGTGGACGCATTAGTAGACGATGAAACTATGGTAGACCCTGAAATGGATGAACCTGTAGTTCAAGAAGCTCCTAGAACAAAATCTAAATTAAAAGGTAGAAAGTATGGTAACCCTAATGGGATTAATTTACCAGAATCTAAAAAACCAAAGTTCTTAAAGTTGATTAAAGAAAACAACACTCTTAAGGGTGAAGTTAGTTCTATAAAATCTGAAAACGAGACATTAAAGGAAGACTATAATAAAATGGTTGACGCTCTCAAAGAGTTCAGAAAAAAATTAAATGAGGTAGCTGTTTTTAACAGTAACCTTACTTACACAGTTAGATTGTTCACTGAACATACAACTACTAAAGGTGAAAAGGTTGATATTATCAAAAGATTTGATGAGGTAAAATCTCTTAAAGAGTCTAAAGGGACTTATAAGAGTTTAGTTAAAGAGATTTCTCAAACTAAAGCCCCAATTAAGGAATCTATTGATAGTAAAATCAATGAAACTAAAGGTAGTGGTTCAGCACAAATAACTGAGAATAATGTATATGTAAACCCAGAGTTTGAGAAAATGAAAACTCTTTGGAATTACGAATATAAAAATTAAAATTAAAAACAAAAAAAAATGAGTTATTTAATAAAATCTGGTGAGGTTGGACAAATCGGGCTTAAGCATCAAAAAGCTGTCCGTGAAGCAACCGTATCAAAATGGAATGACCTAGGGTTCTTAGAAGGACTTAATGGTCACGTTAGAGAAAACATCGCTTTGTTATATGAAAACACAGCTGGTTCTCTTATTACTGAAACTAGTACTGCTGGTGGAGCTTCAACAGGTTCTTTTGAAACTGTTGTTTTCCCAATCGTGAGAAGAGTATTCTCAAAATTGTTAGCAAACGACATAGTTTCTGTACAAGCATTAAACTTACCAATTGGTAAACTTTTCTACTTTGTACCTAAAACTTCTGATAGAATAGAAGATTCAACTTTCCAAACTGGAGCTGATGGTGGTGTTGCAAAACACGGTGAGCCATTTATCTCTACATGTGTTGACGCAGGTTGTGACACAACTACTTATAGTGATTGTGCTAAAAATCTATATGATAGATTTTATAACGATGGAATGTATGACCAATCAAAAGGTCAAATTACTTTAGTTGTAACGGACGCTACTCCGGTAATATGGTCAGCATGTTCAACTGGTAACACAACAGCGGCTGGTGAATTTGGTGAAGGTGTAAGTGCATTCGCGGGTGATGGTTCTGTTAGAACACAAATCCTTAAGTTATGTAACTTCACTGACCCTGGAGCTGGTAGACTTTTAGGTCCTGATGGGAATGAAATGGATACTGAAGCTTTCTTAGCATCTTTAGCCGTTACTCCAACAGGTGATATTGTTGATAAAGATGGTCAAGTGATTATGACCACTGGAGATGAAGCTCCTGTAAGAGTTGTTACTCAAAGATACGGTAAAGGCATTGTTAGTTATGGTGATATCTGTGACGCTGATGGTTGTATCTATTTAGAGGTTGACTTAACACACCCAGTATGTGTTACTTGTGGTGATGGAACTTTCGATGGTTACATCGGAGCTATATCTGGTAAAACAGGTTCTATCGTACCTGGAGCTGGTGTAGCTGACTTAGGTGGTACAGACTTCGCTGTTACTTACAGACAATACGCAGACTTAGAAGCTGAATCAGCAATGGGCGAAGTTTCTTTCGAACTTGATTCTGTTACAGTATCGGTTACTGAAAGAAAGTTAAGAGCTACTTGGACTCCTGAACTAGCACAAGATGTGTCAGCGTTTCACAACATTGATGCAGAAGCTGAATTAACAGCATTACTTTCTGAACAAGTTGCAGCAGAAATCGATAGAGAGATTCTTAGAGATTTAAGAACTGGAGCGGCTTGGACATTAAGATGGGATTACAATGGCTGGAAAAGACTACCTAGAAACAACGGTTACACTCAAAAAGATTGGAACCAAACGTTGATTACGGCAGTTAATCAAATTTCAGCTCAAATCCATAAAGCTACATTGAGAGGTGGAGCGAATTTCGTAGTAGTATCTTCTGAAGTATCAGCAGTGTTTGATGATTTAGAGTACTTCCACGTATCTAACGCTTCTCCAGAACAAGACCAATATAATATGGGTATTGAGAGAGTAGGTTCATTAGGTGGTAGATATACTGTTTACCGTGACCCTTACGCTCCGGCTAACTCAATCATTATTGGACATAAAGGTAAGTCATTATTGGATACTGGGTACATTTACGCACCTTACGTACCATTACAATTGACTCCTACAATGTATAACCCTTTCAACTTCGTACCTGTAAAAGGTATTATGACTCGTTACGCTAAGAAAATGGTTAACAACCGTTTCTACGGAACAATCAGAGTTGACGGATTACGTACATTTGATGTTAGAGAATTAAGATAAGATAAATCTTAAGTTATATTTGAAGGGGGACTTAATGTCCCCCTTTTTTTATGCTTTGTATGATATTTATTAATATGAACTTAAAAAAATTCATAAAAGAAGAAATTGATGACTTTGATTGGGCTAAAGGTGATATAGAATACCCAATAGATTTTCTTATTGGTAAAAAAATGTATTGGAGACAGAACAATATGGGTGATTTAATAGATGACGGATATGTTATGCAAGAATTAAATAAAAAAGACTTAAAATTAGGTAAAATTAGATTGGATAATAATTGGGTAATAACCAAATTGGATGGTTGGAAAGATGAAAACGCTGTAATAGAATTAAGTGGTGGAGGCTCTTCAAAATATCCAGTATCTGAAGTTAAGGCTTATGTTAGATTAGGTATTTGGGTTGTTACAGATGATAACGGTAGACTTTTGAATGAATCGGAAGAGCTTGATTGGATTAAGGACATTGAACCTGAAATAACACCAGAATCAATTCCAATGTATTATAATAAACCTTTTTATTGGTATAACAATGGCAAACCCGTGAGTGAATGGGGGATGCCTAGAATTTATTGGTTAGAAGGTTGGAAGCCGTATTCGAGGGTGGATGAAGAGCAAATGTCTCTATTTTGTTATAAGGATTTATCTGTATCTAGTGAGATAGACAACAGCGAATGTACAGAATTTTTGAATAGAACAATAGTTAACTATATTAAAAGGGGTATAATAGTATTCCAACCACAATTAAGTGATATTAAAAATGATTAAACTCCGTTTTCAATGTCTTCTCTTAATATGTTATAGTATTCTTCCCTAAAAATTTCTCTTACCCTTTCTTCTGTTGTTAAAGGTGCGGTTCCGTGAAAAACACCACCTCCATTAGCCTCAAAAATGATATCACCTTCGGGTGAATTAACAGTTATACCAGGAACAATCTCACAATCAGTAAAAGTTAATTCATGATTAAAAGGTATATTAATTTGTCCGGTTTCCAAATCCACATAACCACATTCTCTTGACGAAACATTCCAAAAAGGAGAGCCATCTGAAAAAGAATGTTTAGGAATTGTTTTAAAATTAAACATATAAAAATATATGTTTATAAATAAAAAAAGGAAGTCTTTCGACCTCCTTTTTCACAAAGAACAAGTGAGACTAATCTCTAACACCCTTGCTATTAGCTTGTTCTTTATTTGTCGGACCTTCTTCCAACCTTTTGTTAATAATATCCATGATTTCACCACCAACCATTGAGTACACTTTCATTGTGTCAGAAATATTCATAGATTTATCCTTAACATCCCAAAGAGTAATTCCATTATCTTTCTTAGTTCTATCATTATGAAATGCCACTTTTGATAGGTTATTGGTGAAACAATCTTTTTCTTTAACGCTTTTATCTATTAAGAAGATAAGAACGCCCTTTTCGGTGTATTGTTTGTAGTATTTACCATAGTTATGGTCCTCACTTGATACACACCATTTGGTGGATTTACCATATAGATTTGAGCTACGAGTACTTAACGGAAGTATAACTGTCCATCTTTCGTCTTCGTATAAAACCTCAGTTTCTTTTTTCTTAACCTCAGAACGAGTAATTTTTTCTTTAGCGAATTTAACCGACTCTATAATATCTTGATTTGATTCGTAAGAATAGATATCCTTATTTTCTAAAAGATTTCTTTGAGATAAGTCTTCAAAGTCTTGAATAACTTCAAACATTTCTTTAAAAGTTTCGTTTTTTAATTCATTCTGAATCCAACTTACCCAATCGGCAGTACATTTAATCATAAATGGTAAGTACTTATTGGATTTTGTTGGGTCCATTGTTGATAGGACTTCTATAACATCGACTGTGTATTCTGGGTGTTGGATTTTAAGGTCTTTCTTTTTAGCCATTTTATTTCTGTTTTCTTATTATTTAATCATTAACAATACAAATATAGTTATTTTTTTCTAACTAACAAACTATTTGTCATTTTTTTTTCTTGGAACCATTTTGGTGTCTCGGTGTGTGACCATTTAGCAAACCCAACTTTATATTTTTTATAGTAATTACGGTAAGCTATAACAGAGTCTATATTTTTTACATCATCTGGCATAGCTTGTACAAAAGGTGTCACACCTACTATAGGTAAAAATGGTGAGTTATCTTTATACCATTTTACTATGGATTCACCGGCGTGAGTTTTTTTATATCTTTTTGTGTATTCTTTACACATTTCTAAAGTTAGCTTACAAAGCCATATGTAATTATCTATAGACTCACCGGCCCAAACAGTGCAGGGATGATATTGAAAACCAATGCTATATGGATTTGGTGTTCCATCGCTATTTTTTCTAGGAAAATCAACGAACTTATCTGTATGTTTTTTTGTTATTTGATTTTTTTTTGTTATTCCATGGGATTTCCATTTAACTGAAGCTAGTATTTGGTTATGTTCTGTAATCATTTTGACTAAATGTTTGTCACAATGATATTCTGCACATAATTTAATGTTGGTATCTAAAACAAATATATTCATATGTCAAATATAGTTTAATTTTTTTAAATTAACAAGATATTTATATAAAAACTATAATATGAGAATACGTGATAAAAAAAGAAACATGCTTGAAGCTAATAAAAGGGTTTTAGGTATGATAAAAGAAGAGGAGTCGGTTGAAACTAAAAAAGAAAAAACAACCACACTAACAAGACACCCAGCATATCCCGCTATAGATAGATTAGAAACCGAATTAGAGAAATTAAAAATGAATTTTAAGGAAAGTATCGCTAACGCAGTGTCTGGTTCTGATGGTTATCATAGTGAGATTGATAAATTTTCTGAGGATTTTGGTAAGTTCATTACAAAGGTGTCTAATCTTAAAAGTAAAATTAATGATTACCAAATAGCTAACAAAGACAAGGAAGTCGCTGAAGCTAAAAAAAGAGAAGAAAAAAAACGACAATATCAACACCATATGAGAGATGAAGCTGGAAAAAGAGGTGAAAATTACACTTACTAAAAAAAAATTATGAGAAAACAAGATAAACTTAAACACATTGAAGAGGCTAATAAAAAATTATTGCGTGAATTTGACGCTACTAGTTACCAAGAAACCGAAGACGAGGGGTATAATAGATTATCAGAATATCTGCAACCATTAGTTGACCAAGATATTATAGATAGAGATATCGCAGATGAAATATTGGATTTGGCTCAATCTTACGCTGATGATATGTGGAGAGAAGGTGCTCAAGGTGGTTTCGCTCCAAAATAAAAAAAAACGATATGAACAAAAAAGTAGTTAAACTAACAGAAAAAAACATTGAGTCTTTGGTTATGAAAATTATTAAGGAAGATGGTATTAGTGAATTAGATAAAAAAACTTATACTAGTGCCGCTACAAAAGCTAGAGAACGTGGTATGGGTAAATTAGGTGATAAATTTGCCGCACATGGACGTGAACATGGCACAAACGTTATTGACACAATATCTTTTGAGGTTGATAAGAGGGGAACTATGGTTCTTAGAAATTTGGAGTTCATGAATGACCGTGGGGATAAAAAGTTCAAAGGTGAACTAGTATCCGATGATGGTGATAATGGTAAGAGATATAGTTTTGATATATTCACAAGTGAAAGAGGAAAGGAACTTAAAACGTATATGTTTGGGAACAGTATATCGCAGCCAAGTACAGTTAAAGACGCTAAAAACTACATTTATTTTCTTAACGATAACGGTGTAGATACTTTTGGTTTAAGACCTAAACAGTTAACATCTGGTTACGCGGATTATATGTCAGAAAACACACTTAAGTCCAATAGTGTGTTATTGAATAAATTATTAAAAGAAAGTTTAAATGAACCTAGTAGGGTTTCTTATGATGTTATGATACACAAATTGAATATGGGTAGAGAATTGGGTGAACCAGATTTAAGTCAAATGGTTGATGAGGTAATCACTGATTTAACAGCATACCTTGATGATAGTCATCCTTTACGACATTTGGGAACTTCTATTACTGGTAACAAAAATGTTTGGCCTTTTAAGTAATGAGGGGGTTAATTCGTAGAATATTAAAAGAAGAATCAGACAAACAAACAGATTTAGATAACTCACAAAGTACAGAAAATAATATTTGTGATGATTTTAGTGCTGAAAGTTACGATGACTTGGTTTCTTTAATTAATAAATCACATGTTTCCAAAGAAGATGACCCAAAAATTGAGGAATTACTAAAACAATTAAAATCCGATATGAAAAAATTAGGTACAGATAAAGACTTAATTAATACTTATCAACATAAGATATCTACACAACTTTGTAGATGATTAACACCAATCTTTTTCAGAAACAATTTCAAATTGAATAATGTCGTGATAAGTTCTAACTTCACTACTAGATTCCAGTTTAAACTCAATATAATAGTCATTAGGTATGAACCAAGAAGTATCAACTAAGAAATAATTACTATCTTCAGTTCTATTAACTTCTTTCCAATCAACATATTCTATCTGTGTTTCACCTTCTTTAATATAAACCCTATAATATATCTTATCTATTGGCTTATAGTTTGTGGTATACGGTATCATAGCTTCAATATTCACCCTTCTAGTATCACCACGTTTAATCTTTTCTTTACGTTTAATTCCATTAAAAGAAAAATGGTAGTCATATATTGATATGTTTTTAGTGTTACCAACACCAACACCACTATTGTCATTTGAACCTATGTTATAATATGAATTTTGGTCTTTTATAATGAAAGACATTTCTGCATTACCTACATCAACACCATTAATTGTTACACCATTCCATACATCGGTAAATTGAATATTACCACAATAACCACTAGCCGGATTACTACTAACATTTACATCTATATAATAAACACCAGTCGTTGTTTGATTTATTTGGTCACTTGTAAATGTTTGGTATGTATTTTCGTTTTGGTCGTATATTGTAACACCTGAAATACTTGCATTAACACGCTCTCCTCCCGCATTGACGTAAAGGTATAGTCTGTTACTCTTATCTAGGTGAAACTCGCACCTATCGTCTTTAATTAAGTCGTCATAGGTAGTTTCCATGAAGGGTTCATACACTGTTTGTGTATCTCTTGTAAAGAAACCAGTGTAACAAAGTGATTCTTGTAATGCTGCCTCTAAACCTGGTTTATAGGCTAAACCTAAATTAGCTTCAGTAATACCACTACTAATTAATTCATTTATATAACTAGTGACATCAATACAAACATTTTCATTACCCTTTTCAAAAAATTGTTCTCCTTTTACTAAATCGATTGTTGTTCCAGTGTATCCACTAGTATTCCCTGAATACCACATACTAGGGTCGTTATATATTCCAGGTTGTGCCCAAGATGTGGCCGATACTCTATCCTCCCAATTAGCGGGACCCTCACAATAGGCTTGGTCTCTTATATCAGCAAAAACTTTATTTTGTTTATTAGGTTGTATTATTGTATTACTATCTATATAGTCATAACCATTTCCTTCTGCCCATTTTTCGGGGATTTCAAAAAGTATCATATCAAAAGCTGTTGCTCTTGCTGACTCACCACAAGAAGATGAGAAAGTTTTACAATAGAGTTCTGAATCAAAACAAGACGTGTTTGTGACATTGATTTTATGTGTCATTCCCGTTAAAGAATATTCTTTTGTGTTAACTCTATCTATTAATTCTGTTAAATCGAAACCAAAAAGATATCTTGAATATAAAACATCGTCAGAATCTAAAGAACCACCGTGAAATAGTTCAGCTATAGGATTTCTACCTGTGTTAACACAGGAGTTTCTCACAATTACAGTGTCCTTATCAAAATAAGTTCTAAATATACTCATTAATATTGTTTACTAATAAATATCTAATACTTTTAATTAATTTTAATATTGTTAGATATTAATTTACCGTTGTATACTTTGTATTTGGAGCCGTCTGAGGTTGTTTTTTCTATTGGGTCAACACCCAAAGCTTCATTTAGTATGGATATTAACTCTGTTGTTTCAGATTCTTTAACTGGGTCAGTGTAGGCCACACCACCACCACTATGTTTATGGTTTTCCACCCAAACCACCAATTTTCTTAAAACTTCCCACAAAACATCACCGTAAACTGTTGGGTGTAGAAATTTTTGTTCCATTTCTAATTGTTTTTCTGGTTGACTTGAATTTAATATTATAGCATTACCTTCTGTAGGGGTTTTTTTATGTGAACCTTTATGTGATATTAAATTAATTCTATCAGCAACAACATTAACAGACGTGGTATTATTTAATGATTCGGATTCTGTTATAGGTGGGTTTGAAACAAAATTAGGTGTTGGGCCACCAACATCTTTATATGAAACAACAGATATATAACCAGGATTTTTTAAATTTAATACTCTATTATTTTTATTATTATATTTGTTAACTCTTAATAATACTTCGTCATATTTTTGGGAATTTCTTAATATTATATCTTCATTTCCTCGACCATTTAAACCAATATCATTTGGGTCTTTTGGGTCATCCACATATATAGACCAATTAGAATCACTAAATTCACCACCTAATCTTGCTCCATTATTCTTAAACCAAGCTTTAGCGTACGCATATACACCACTAAAAGTGCCCCTTTTACCTGCTAAAATACCCTTCACATTACCATCATCACTTAAGAATTGTGGTTGTGATATAAAGGGCCCTACATAAAACCTTTCTAATGTTGGGTTTTTTCTGTCAGGTATTATAACTAAAACACTCTCACCAACTTGTGGGTTTGTCACAAAAAACTTTGGTTGTAGTGGTAAGGACCATGGCAAAGAATTTGTTATTTGTCCATAATCCTCTGGGTCTCTTAAAAAATCATCCGCATTTATACCAGAATTACCATCACTACCAAATAACTCTTTATCTAATTCTCTAATAAAAACCTTACATCTTCCAGCGCCAGATGGGTCCTTGTCTGTAGACGCAACAACCTGACCCCAACGCATAACATAATCATTATAATCTTTGTTGGTTGACTTTTCTTGTTGTGATTCTAAATCTCTATTTGGTTTATCTGCCCCCATAAGTTATGTTTTAATCCCATATCGTAGTTTAAGTTCTTCTAAAACCTTTAAATATTCTTTTTTAATATTTTCTAAATGTTTAGCCCTAAATATTAGTTCTTTTTTAGCCAAAGTAAAATCTTGTTTTAAAAGTTCCTTATACTCTTCCAGCTCAATGTTTGTTTGTTCACTAATTTTTTTCATCATAAAAATTTTAAGAAGCTAAACCATTACCACCCAATATTTCACTAATCATAGCGGTACCAACAACTGGTATTGGTCCGGCTGTACCACTTACTGTTGATTTGCCCCCTGGTGTTATCGCTAACTCTATTTTCATCTCCGTAGAAATAGCCTTTACAATCTCTTCCATTCTAATTCTTTCCATAATTTCAGATGGGTTTACTTCCCCAGTACCCAAAGGACCAACATTTAGTCCAGCTTCAGCTTGTCTCTGTATAACTCTTGATGCCATTAGTTTAGCGCTCATTCCAGACCTACTTCTTGAGGCTAATATTAACGCTTTTGGTGTTGGGGTTTGTATTGTTGTTGGTACTCTAAATAAACTTAATAACCCATTTAATATTGATTTCGGTTGTTTGAAATTAATATCATTTGCTTTTACTTCTTCACATCCTAGTTTTGCCATTTTTCTTTTATTTTATATATTCTGATATATCTGGTACGCTTATCGTTGATAACCCAGATTTTATGTCATAACCACCAGTTAAACTTTTTAACTGATTTAATTTTTTATTTATAGCCTCTTTTATTAAACTAATAATTAACTTAATAACAACTTTTAATATTTCTTCTTTTATTTGTTTGTATATTATTTCTAACAACGCCGCACTAGATTCTCTAGCGACATACTCAAAAAACACACTATTAGCTTTAGCGAAATCAAAATTACTCTTAAACTCATCAACGGTATTAGTTACTAATTTTTTAGATATTTGAAATAATACCATTATTTTTGGTGTAAAAATAATACTTGTACTTAATTTAGGTAAAGCCAAAGCCAACTCAAAACTTAAAGATTTTTTGGTATTTTCTACATCATCATTTCCTGCTACTTGGTTAGCGACATTACCTATTACTGATTCGGCTAATTGTTTTGTTACTAAATTGGCTGAATTTGGGTTGTTACTTATAGATTCTTTTACATCGTTAATTTGTCTTTCATTTAAAACGCCACGACTTTGTATGACTGTGGGTTGGCAACTATAGTTAATAACTTTAACACCACTTAATCTGTTTTGTGCTTTTTTCTCAATTTCTAACAATTCATCAGAACCAAACTCAAAAAAACTATTATCTAATATAAAATTTTGTTCACAAGGGTCGGTTTCTAATATCTTTTCCACCATACTGTCTACCTTTTCTTTATCTGTAGCTGAATTAATATCAATAGACCCTAGAGACGAATCCATCAAGCTAGATATTGCCCCATTAAATTGTTCCATTAGATTTGGTATGAAATTCTCAAAATTAAAAAGTTCAGTATTATTCATAAAATCTTTAAGGAACACATCATAGTCCGTGCCTATGTAACTACCATTTATCTCAACCTTTAAACCAGGTGTGGTAACACCATTAGGTAAGGTGTAATCGACAACTTCAAAATCTAATAGATTAGACCAAGACCCACTATTTCCAACACCACCCTGTATTAAGTTAGCCAAAAAAACATTTAAATCTTTACTTGGGTCACCAAAAAAAAGACTAGCGGGAAACGTATCAGGCTGCAACATTGTCAATTTATTTAAATCAAATTCATTAGATTTTAATTCTACTGTTGGTGTTGGGTTGGGTATTTTGAAGTCGGCCGGACATAATAAACCGGCTTTAATCCCCTTTATAATACCTTCTTTTAGTATTCTCATCAATACAGGAAAGAACTCAACCAATATTTCTGTTAAAATCCTTATTAAATCACATTTAGCCCTATCCTTTAGTTTAGGGTTAATTTTATTATCTTTACAGACAATACTTAATAAGTCTAATAAATATGGTATTAAATTAAATGATTTGGATTTAACAGATTCAATGTTAGATACTAATTTATTTTTGGGTAAATCCCCTAACACTTCAGTTAATGATATTTGTTGTACAATATTATTTTTATCATCAATAAAACCCATTATTCACCTTCTTTGTCTTTAAATATACCCCTTAATAGTTCCATGTCTTCTGGGGTTAAATTGCCTTCATTTTTAGTTTCTATATTATCACCTTTAAAAACTAAAGTACTCATTAGTTTAACTAATGATAGTTTTTTATCTATAGTGCTATCCACTAGTTTTAATAAATCTGTGTTGGCTTTATTTAGATTAACTAAATCGTGCATATCATCAATGTCAACCTTCTTTTTATTTTCGTTGATTTGACTTATAGCGGTACTTCTTTGTTGAACTAATTCATTATAAGCTTCTTGAGCCATACCCAAAAAACTATCTGTATTTAGTTTAACCTCTTTTTTTCTTGGTCTAGCCATAATCTTTTTTACTATAAATATCTATTACATATAATTTTAGAAAGATTCTTCTTTTAAAATATTGTAAATAACTTTATACCTTTTCATCGCGTTTCTAATATCTTTAGTATTTAGAGATGTCATTTCTCTCATGTAATAAAGTATAAGATTTTTATTAAACTTATTTTTACCAGGGACATTATCATCATCGAATAAATTTTCCCAACTTGTGAGTATTGATACCAAAGCATTACCAACCTTAACCTCATTTTCATTTAAAACTTTAGTTTCCATTTCTTTTTTAATGGAGATACCAATATTTTTAATTAATAAGCTAAGGTCTAATTTTGGTTCATCCATACTATAGATTAACTCTTCTTTTTCTTCAACAAGAGGAACTACATCATCAAAATTTAGATTCTGTTTCATTTTTTTATCTTCTTTAATTAATTTACCTAGAAGATAATGTTTACAGACAGTTCCGTAATAAGAGTATGATTTTTTACCTTTGGCTGGTTTAAATTTATGAAATTTAACATGCATAAACCCCAAAGTGTCTGCGTGTAAATCTTCAAATTCCATGGTTTTAGAATAAAGCTTGTATCTTCTAATGATACTCTCCACCATTTTATTTAATGGGGCCTTTAAGTGTTTACTATAAAGTCTATTTCTTTGTATGTCCTCCTCTGTCGTACCTGTCCATCTATACCCATCCTGTGTGTTAGGGTCTATAACTAATTCTCCAAGCTGAAGGTATGCCCTTACCGCTTCTTCTTCTTCTGGACCAAAGTAAGGTTTTTTAGTAGGTTTTCTACCCCTTTTCTTTGGTTGTTCTGACATATTATACGGTTTCTTCTACTTCATAAGTTATTCCCCTATCCTGCTTAAAGTAACATTCTTTTTTAGCTGTATTAAACCACCATTTAGCCTCAAGAGGGTCAATTCTATCAACACCATTATAATAATCATAGAATAAAGAATTTTCTCTCATATTAGTTTTTTTATAACCCAATTTAGGTATTGTCATAATTGTTTTATCGTAATAAGTCATTCTTAATAAAAATTCATACACAAAATGTAATTTAACTTTGCTTTTAAAACCACCCACAGACTTAAACGCCTCTTTCTTATAAACACCACCTGATGTTTGGAAATTTGGAAAGTTTAATAATGAGTCATTGTCTAAAAACCCTAATTTATCACTAAATTCTGGAGCCCAAACTGGTTCATTGGTAAAGTGTAAGAATTTACCTTCAGGTGATACATCCAAAACCAAGGGTAAAAACACCTCAACATCACTATAGTGTGACATATACTCATTAACCTTTTTAAACCATATTTTGGAATATTCGTCATCAACCTCTAAAATGCTAAACCATTCTGTATCTATGTTATCAACACCAAAGTTTATTTGTGAACAAAAATCTGATTCACCAGTATTTACGATAACTTTAAAAGTGTCTTTGATACCTTCTTTATATTCTAGAGATTCTATTTCTTTTTTTAATTCTTCATCACTTACCACAACCAAACATTTTGGTTTTGTTTCGGATACTTGAGTCCCAACACTCTCAATGGCATTAAAGAAATAATCTTTTTCTTTCTCCCCTAACTTATGTATAGGTAGGATTACTGTTATTTTTTCCATTTTTATTTAATTTTAATTTTCGTTATTTACTGGTACTAATTTTTCTAACTTAGATTTAGCCTCTAAAACCTTGTCATCAACCAATTTTTTATACACTTCTTGTATTTTTTCTTTTTGTGTTTCTTCTTTGTATTTATCTTTTACTTCACCCATTTTTTCATAAAGTTCCTCTGGTGAGGCGTCCTCTAACCAAGCTTGTATATAGTTAGCTAAAATATCTGGAATCACATTAATTTCGTGTGTCCATAGACCATTTTTATCCTCCATCCATTCAGGTACCATATTTGGTACTTTACCTAGAACGGGAACGTCACATTTCATAGACTCTATTGGGAATGTACCAAACCCAGAAATATCATCAACCCATACTGATATACAACATTCAGCCATATTTTCAGCGAATTTTTCGACTGGCATATTTCTCATATCTCTAAATGTAAACCATTTTAGGTGTGGATATTTAATATAGAATGTTTTAAATATTTTTACCGTATCTCTTTGGTCTCTAGTAAAGATGGCTATTATAGGTTTTTTAGGTTTTTCAGATGGTTTAAAGAATTTAGGTATTGAAATAGGGATTACATTTGTGTTCAGTGACGGTCCCATTAAACTTTTTAAATGTTCCGCTTGTTTTTCTGAAGTAGTAATACAATCTCTTATGCCGTAATCTAACCATTTTTTACCAGGCATCAACATCTCTAACACATAATCATATGCTTGACATAAAACTATCCTTTTACACGGTAAATTCATTGTTTGCTCCATAACATTAGCGAATATTTCTGGTATAATAACAAAATCATCTGAGTTTACTTTTAATTGTTGTTCTTCTATTGAAACATGGGGTAAGTCAGCGTAATCATTACCTAACCAAGTTTTAACACTGGTATATTCCTTTTTTTCATGTAAAATTTTAGCGTTATAGCCTAGGTCTCTAAGTGTTTTTACATGTTTGTATATATTTGCTATGCCCGCTGTTGGGTTACCTTTAGTATCCATCACAAAAAAATACATTTTAAAATTTTTACTTTCTAAGTTTTTAATTTGTGTGTCTAATAATTCTTTAAAATCTACCTTTTCTTCTGGTTGATTTAAATTCTCTGTTTTTTCCATATTATTTTATTTATCTTATTTTTATTAATTTATGTCTTACTAATGTATTAAATGAAAGTCTAAATGGTATGGATAGTTGTTCACCTAATTTTGTAACACCCATGCGTTCATCTATAATTCCGTTATTTTCACTTAAAATAGTTTCAACCATAGCCTTTGTTAAATCCCATCTGGTCATATCTATTAATGGTCCGGATATAAGTTCATTTTCATTAATAATGTCATTTTCTTTACTTACCTTTGGGTCCTTTTTAAGAAGGTCTTCTAGATTTTTAGGTTCATTTTCATCAATCCTAACAAAATCGGCGATACAATCTAAATCAAAGTAAAACTGTTCACCCGCTATTTCAAATAATTCCATGTTCAATTAATAATGTTAATTTTCTATATGTAAACCGTTTTTCATTATAAAACCCAATGACGGTCTCCACCCTGTAAAACTTGTTCAAAATTATCTAAAAGTCTTTCATCGATTTCTTTTATTGTTTTTAGTCTATGACCTGATTGAACTATCTTTTTGTTATATTCTTTATCGATAACAATACTTAATTTATCTAATGGTTTTGTATTTAATATTTTTGGGTGGTCTGTAACCATAACATCAACATGGTCCCATACTTTAGTATATTCAGTAACAAATTTTATATTTGAACAAATAGATTTTGTTTTAGATAAGAAGAATAATGTTGACGGCACTGCTAACCCACCTTCTCTACTTATCAGAATAAATTCGTGTCTTGGGGTTTCTAGAATTAATTGATTTAATGATTCTACTGCTGAACTAACCACTTCATCGGCATAACCAAAGATTTCTACAGTACATTTTTCATATAGAAATTCCTCTAAAGTAACTTTTTTTGTTATTTTAATTAATTCTGTATCTTCTTCTGATTCTAAAAAATCATCTTCATTAAACTCAGGATTAAAGTCCATTTCGCCTTGATTAATTTCTTCATCTGGAAATGTTACCCACCTATCCAAATCATAATCCCTAACTTCAATAGGGTCTTCACCTTCTTCTGTTGGAAAATATTTTTTATGTGTTTCCTCTATTTGGCCTAATAAATCTCTTAAGACCCCATCAATTGATATCCCTATTTTCATTTTCTAATTTTTCTCTATTTTTTAAAAATACTTTATATTCTTTCATTGTTAGGTATTGGGTATCACCGTTATCTATTTGTAATAACACACCTTTAGGTTCTTCTTTAAATCCTGGTTCAAAAAACCACTCTAATATTGTATAATCCCACATATTAATTCATTTTACCGTTTTGTAAAATTTTTGACTCGGTTATCCCCTCAAACACATCCTCAATTACTTTTATTATTTTATTTCTAACAACATCTTCAGGGTTTCTCAATTCTACAGTACCAAAACCATCGACATTCTTAAATTTATTTAAAACAATCTCTAAAGAACTATCTTTTTTATTTTTAATGTCTTTTTGGCGAGAATCACCCATAATAACCATTTTTGAATCGTTACCAATTCTTGTCATTAACGTCCTTATATTATCCATTGATATATTTTGTGCCTCATCAATTAATATGATAGAGTTATCAATACTCCTACCCCTAGCGAAGGCTATCGGCACTATCTCAATAACACCTAATTCCATTAATTTCTCCATCCTACTTCTACCAATAAGTTTTCTAATATTATCAGTAAATGATTCCATAATTGGGGCCATTTTTTCTTTTAAATCACCAGGAAGATGACCAATCTCTTCATTTTTAAGTGGTACAATAGATTTTACTAAAACAATTCTTTTATATTTAGGTCTAGATTTAATTAATTTTAATGCTTCAGCACAAGATAAAAATGTCTTACCAGAACCTGGTAACCCACTACATATAGTGATTTCGTTTTGTTTTATTGAATTAACTAATTTTTTTTGGTTTTCCGTTTTACATTTAACGTTTATTGATATTGTTGAGAATAGTTTGTCCTCCTCTATGTTGTTTCTATTAAGAAATGTTTCCATTTCTTTGATATCTTCTTCTGAAAGTTGTTTGTTCCTTCTTCTTTTTTGACTCATATATAAAATATATTAAATTTGATTAAAATGTATATGTTTTGTACCCCTAACGTTACTATAATTAGATTCGAACCATTCTATAGTTTCTTTCAAACCATCATATAAAGGAGTAAATTTAAAATCTGGTAGATAATGTTTAATTTTACTATTATCACTTGGTTTTCTAAATTGACCATCTGGTTTATTTTTGTCATATATAACCTCACCCTTGAAATTCATTAACTCAACAATAATCTCTACAACCTCTTTTATTGATATCTCTTCTGATGTTGACAATATAATTGGTTCGTCTTCATTATAATTATCTAATACCCATTCTGTTAATTTAGCAACATCTTTATTATAGATAAATTCTCTTAATGGTTTACCACTTCCCCATATTGTTAGTGGTGTGTTAGTTTCTCTAGCGACATAACATTTATGAATTAATGAGGGTACCACATGCCCATTTTCTATGTCAAAGTTATCATTAATACCATATATGTTAGTTGGTATAACTGATTTATAGTTTAAACCATATTGTTCTCTATAGGCTCTGATTTGGACATCAGCCATTCTTTTAGCGTAGGCGTAAGCATCGTTACTAAAGTGTGGTGGTCCTAAATGTATTTTATCTTCCGTAAGTGGATATTCCACATTATCAGGAAAAACACAAGTAGATAAAAAACAAACAATCTTTTTTATCCCATGTTTTCTAGCGGATTCAATGACATTAGTATTTATCATAATATTTTCATAAAAGAATTCACCTTTATGGTTCATATTCCCACCTAAACCGCCTACTTTAGCTGCACAATGAATAACAGAATCCCACCCCTTACCTAATAGGTTATCCACTTCTTCAGTGTTTCTTAAATCATAGTCTTTAGAATAGGACTTAACATAAGGTGAATCCTCACCTTTTTTAAATTGTGACCCCACTAATCCATTACCTCCAGTTACTAATATTTTACGCATATATAATATCCTTTTCTTTATAATATACTAACCAATATTCTATCATTTCATCCAACATTGTCTCAAAACTATATTTTGGTTCCCAACCCAATTCGCTTCTTAATTTAGTAGAATCACCTTTTAAATCAGTTAACTCTTCAGGTCTCATATGTTTACCTGAAATAACAATATATTTTTTATAATCCATATCTAATTTTTTAAAAATATATTCACAAAGTTCCCTAACAGAGCGTGAAACGCCTGTGGCACACACATAATCATCTGGATTATCAGTTTGTAACATTAACCACATAGCTTCAACATAATCTTTAGCGTGTCCCCAATCCCTAGTTGCGTCTAAATTACCTAAATGTAAATTATCCTGTAACCCTAATTTAATTTTAACTGCTGCCTTAACAACCTTATTAGTTACAAAGTTTGTCCCTCTTCTTGGGGATTCATGGTTAAATAAAATACCATTCCATATTTTCATATTATAAGAATTTCTATAATTCCTACAAATATTATAAGAAAATACTTTTGCACACCCATAAGGTGATACTGGTGATAATGGGGTAGTTTCTCTTTGGTATCCATCCTCATCTATATTATTACCAAACATTTCTGATGAACTTGCTTGATATATTTTTGAATGTGGTGACACCATTCTAACCGCCTCTAATAAATTAAGTGTCCCTAACCCTGTTACATTAGTGGTATATATTGGTTGGTCGAAACTAACCCTTACATGAGATTGTGCTGCTAGATTATAAATTTCATCTGGCTGGGTATCTTTTAAAACTCTTACTAATGATGACATATCAGTTAAATCAGCATATTCTAAATTAATTTTTTTATCTTTTAAAAGATGTTCTATTCTTGTTGATTGTGTTTCTGAAACAGAATTACGTTTAACAGTTCCATAAACATCATAACCTTTTTTTATTAAAAATTCAGCAAGATAAGAACCGTCTTGACCATTCACACCTGTTATTAAAGCTTTTTTCTTCATTATTTTATAGCTTCAATATTTAAACTCATTAGTACACCGTTTTCTTTATCCATGTGTGGTAGATAAGCCTGTGAAAAATCATCTATATGTGAATGTTCAGTTTCTCTCCAATCCCAACTACGTACTTCCTTAAATCCAATATCTATTAATACTTGTTCTAATTCTTTATAGTCAAAACCAATATAGTGGTAATTTTCTTTGTATGTTTGACCACCATAAATGAAACCCATCAAGTTACTTAGTGGGGTACCTTTAGTATACTGTTCACATACTTTACCTAAGTCAGGTACCGATAATCTTAATATGCCGTCATCCATTAAAACATTAAACCATCTTTCTAGGACTTTTTTATATTCATGTCTTCCGAAGTGTTCTAAAACATGACAAGCATAAACCAACTCAACATCGTTATCGTTGATTTTATACAATTTACCAACATCATCAATTAAGTCACAACCCGTTTCCTTACGGATATCAACATTTGTAAAACCTGGGAATAATTTATCCCCACAACCTAAATTTAATTTCATTTAAAACATTTTATCGTTGTTTATGGCTCTTTCTATAGTTGGCCATAAATTATATTTGTTCATAATTAAGTCTCTAGCCTCAGATATCACATCAATATTTTCTTCTCTAAGATTACTTTTGGATATATCAATAATCTCTTTCGCAACACCAGATTTAGTTATATCAATTTCAATATATGAACCTTTAGGTAGGAACTTATCAATATTCTTACAACCCCAATATATGGGCATAGTCCAACAAAGTAACGGGTCAACTATTTTTTCACTAAAATATGAATTAGTAGAACCGTTTTCTATAGCTAAATTATATCTGTAATCTAGTAAACCACCCTCTTTTTTTCTATGTGGTAGTTGTGAGACATATGGTTTACCGCTTTTTCCATTAGCAATTTTACCATACAAATCGAAATCGTTAACATGTGAACGTATTAAGTTTTGTATTACCACACTTCTCTTCTTATGGCCGTCAGTCATCCCTTTCCCTGAGTCTATTATTGATAGATTCTTGGTTTTAGTTGGTTGGTTATCACTGGACAAATCTCCAAAACCTGTTCCAACCCACCAAGTTTGTGGCATCCATGTAGTGTCTTTATCGTGGTGTAGAAATTTATGACATTGGTTTTTTATCCATTTTTGGTTGATTCCTTGTACATAAGACGGTTCTCTACCGAAGAATATAACCTTACTAAAATCGACAGGTTCACTAGTGTTATCTTGTACTATTATGTAATCAGCTTCTTCCTTACTGTTAACAGCTACAATATCATTCCAAACACCGTCATTGTTGGGTGTTTGGTGTTTAAATACGTTTACCACATTTGTGGCTCCCCAAGCGTTGGGTAAATAAATTTTAGTCATTATTTTTAGTCTTGATTTTTTTTATAGAATCTATCTTCATATGGTAAATACCATTCATCTAGGTTTGATGCCACTCTAGAGTTATAGCCTAATAACCCACATAACTCATCACTAAACTCATCTTTTCTATCGTAACCCAAATACCTAGGGTAATCCAATAATTGTTTAATAAATGATTTAGAGAAGGTTAGTGGTAAAGCTCGTCTATCTTCATTAGTGTTATTTAATGAAGAACTATGCCAAATATCAGCGTTAAAGAATAAAATATCACCCTTCTTACCGATAGCTTTTATAGATTTAGTTAAGAACTCTTCATCACTTGGTTTTTCTACCACTTTATGTGAGTTGGGTAATAATAATGTTGGTCCGTTTTCTTCGGTGAAATCATCTAACATTACTAAAATGTTTAACATTAAAGGGTCACCCTTCATGAAATATTTGGAGTCTCGGTGTACTTCCCCTGAGAAATTAGTTTTACCTGGTAGGTTATTTAAACCACTAAAGGAATTTAGTATAAATTTGGACTTGAAGAAATGTTTCTCCATACCACTAATAATACCTAGACTGATTAACCTCTCCAATAGTTTTATGTATGTCGGACTATCACCAACGACATTTAATGCAACACCACCGATATCAATATCGTTGTTATTTTTAATTTGTATTCCCCTGTGTTTGGTTATTGAATTATTTAATGACTCACACAGTTCATTTATGAGTGACTCATCAATACCACCCCTCAAGAAGGAGATACCAACATTATTCAATTCATCATATAATTCTACCATTACTTTAAAAATTTCTCACCCTTTTTCCTCTCTCTAATAATCTTCGCTGGGTTACCGTAAGCTAGAACATTATCGGGTAATGATTTAATAACTAACGACCCTGAACCAACTACTGTGTTCTTACCGATAGTTACTCTATCTAATATTGTGACACTTAATGTCAATGCTGAAAATTCACCAACCGTTACATACCCACCTAAGACAGTACCAGCTGAAACACTAGAAAAATCCTTCACAGTACAATCATGTTCGATTTGGGCTCCTGTGGCGAAAAAGGTGAAGTTACCTATGTCAGATTTGGGGTTAAATATTGTGCCAGCCATAGCGACAACACCTTCACCGAAAGTCACATTATCACCAACTACAGCTGATGGGTGTATAGCGTTAACAAATCTAAAGTTCGGTACGTTTTTAACTATATCATCATAAACATACTTCCTAGACCAATTATCACCAATACTAATCACACCACCATAGATATCATACTCTTCAATTAAGTCGTTAATATCTGTTTGTCTACCTAATATTTTATAACCAAACCTCTCTGAACCAACATCATGGATTGAATCCAATATACCTACGATATTGTATAAACCTTCCTTATTGATTATGTCTATTGTGTAATGAGCTTGATTCCCACCACCTATTAATACGATATTTTTCATTGTTGGTAAATTTTAAATTTCGATAAGTCAGGATAAGTCATTTCCAAATCTTCATTATGTTTCTTTTCGCTATTATCGTAAAATTGGTTCATTAATAATAAACCCCTAGCGGCTAACTCTGGCATCATGTAAAAATTCCACCCTATCATATCTAAATTATCATCGAAATATGAACATTCTCTACGACCTGAGTATCTAGCTCTTTTAAACCATAGATAAGCCTCATGGTCATCGGTTAATATAGCACCACCTTTAGATAATTTGAAGTGTTTATATGGTCCAGTAAAAGAGAGACACATATGGGTGTTAGGTTTATACATATCACCTGTGAATCTTAATGCACTATCCCAAACCTTCGTTGGTTTTAATTGATAAGCTCCTTTTATTGTGTTTCCATCTACAGGTTCAAAGTTTACCTTACCACCAGCGTGTATTATCTCACACGGTACAGATGGATATGTTCTATTAGGTATAGTGATTTCCATACCTTTAACCTTTTCATACATTAATGATAAGAATAACGCGTTTGATGCGTTATCAACTGTTATCACATACGGTGCTCCCGTATATTTGGATAATTCCTCTTCGAAATCTTCTGTAACTTTATATATTCCGTTTGCCATTTTATTTAATTAATAAGTGTTGTTGTGTTGTGTTAAACCACCCTCTACTTCTAATATTAGACCAACCGTCCAAAGTTGAACCGAAGTCTAAACATATTTTATCGTGGTTATTTCTCAGATGTGTACCTATGTATTTACCAGCAGCACCCACACCGAAGAGTACAATCTTCTCCTCTATTTTAGAAATGGTTTCAATCAACTCATCTTTATGGTGAATCACTGTATTTGGGTTTCTACCGATTTTTGTGAAGGATACCTCACAATTTAAGATACCTGGTAGGTTTTTTGTTTTAAGTATATCCGTATTAGGTGATATTATGTGTATACTTTTATTATTTAATAATTTACCGAAGTTATGTGGGTTACCAAATTCAACACTTCTACACAGTAAGTGGTCAGTAAACTTATCTTTAACGTCTAAACCAATCTTTTCACAGGTTTCAGTGTCTATCGACCACAAACTTAGTGGTATATTTGAGACTCCGTAATCACCATAATTATCACCCATAATACCGATTAAATCACAACTATTATAAGCGTCTATCAAATCGGTGTTTACTCTGTCTATGAAATCTAAATAATTACTCTCACCAACTCCCCATTCCATAAAAACTCTCGATTTTCTAGTACTGTTGATATCCTTTTTTAATAACCACATCTCACCATCACCGAACCTACTGAATAGAAATGGTGTTTCCGTTTCTATCTTACCCTTAATTAGGTTAATGGCGTCAAGTTTATTAATGTTCGGTTCTAGTTTCATATTTTTTGTAGTATAAAACTAACATTGTAATCAATATTTATGTTAGTCACGGCCCCAGCGTCATTCGGTAATATTCCAATAACGTTGTATGAGTCATCAAGTTTACTTACAATATCGTCAACAGCTAATCTTACTTGTCCTTTTCTTTCTTTCTCTACATCATTGAAAGGGTTGGGTCTCTCAAACATTAAATAATCATCGAAAACAATTAACCCACCTGGGTTAACCAATTTAGAGTATCTATTAAAATCATTTATAACGTTATCGTAGTTATGACCACCATCAATAAATAAAAAATCAACAGAAGGACATTTAGTAACGACTTTATTAAAAGTGTCGTCTGACATTGAATTACCTTTTATTAGTTCGAAATCGTGTTGGTGTTTATTGTGTTTGGTTATATTTTCTTGTGCGTATAACCTATTAATATCCCCACCCCACACATCTACACCATAAAACTTAGTGTTATATTTTGATTGCATAACAGTCATAATACTACCACCATTATGTGTACCAATCTCTAAGTAATTTTTACAATCATCACCCATAAGTTCCTTAAGTACATAGAGTATGTGTATCATTTCGTGACACACGTAACCACGTATACCGTTTGAAACTTGTTTCACGACATCTACTGAAGATTTTAAATCTTCATGGTTTAATATATCATCCTGTGTTAATGTTTCCATAATACAATTTTATGTATATGGACAAGAGTCCATTAATGTGTCGAAATCGAATTCAACTATCTTATTCCTACCTTCAAAGTTATCAACTAAATCAACAACCTCATCTAATATAATATCCCTGTTTTTATAGTCAACACCATCATACGGTTCAATACCTACGGACCCAAAATAGTCCCTAAATTTAACATTACTACCCATAGCTGGTGAATTACCAAAAAGTTTCTCAGAGAATTTTACCCACACACTTGGTATGTCATAAGCGTGTGAGACGATGACACCATGTAAAGAACTCGATATTGTTTGTTCACAACTTAATATACCATCAATTGTACCTTCAATATCGTTAGTTATTAAATCAATAACTTTAATATCGGGGTTACTTTTAACTTTATTTTTAACATAATCGTAATCTACGTAATGTGGTATAATACCTAATTTATATTTTTTTTCTATTTGTGGGTTGTATATCTTCTTCAATATTAATGCTGGGTCGCCCACAACAGATGGGGGCGTAATCCCAATATCACGTAGTCTTTGTTGTGTATGTGGACCCCTAACAGCCAATAATTCAACACCTTTAGGTATTGTATCGTTAATTGTCATAATACCTGACCCCCACACAACGCAATTAGTATTCACACCAATCATTTGATTCAAAACACTACCAACAGTCACATACTTTTTTGTTGGACTGTTTATTTGGGTGTATATCACATTTTTATTTAATTTACTTGGTATGTAGTGACCTAGATAGTCACCGAAGTTATTTCTAGAACCTTCCTTATAATACCATACATGTATATCATCCATATTATTTATTGACCCATGGCCATGTTTTTATTTCTTTAAGTAATTCATTTCTTTTCATACCATTTATTCTTTGGAGTTCCCTCATATTAACATTAGTTTGACTACTTTGTGTACTATTGCTGGTTCTTCCGTGGTTTATATGGTATAACGTACCATCAACCCTACTAATAGTAAACCCTAATTTTCTAAATCTAGTTACACGTTCATCATCATCATAACCCCAAGCTTTCATGTTCTCATTATCCATACCACCAATTACATAAACTTCACTATCAATAAAGATAGACCCACCTGGTGACCTATCGCTAAATTTATTGGTGTTGCTATGGTTCAACACATTATAATCTAAATTATTTTCAAATAAAGGTATTATGTTTTCAGGTACATTAAAACAATGACCATCAAACGAATAACAAAAATCGGCTTGGTTATTTCTAATACGATTAGCCGCCTCCAAGTACATCTCGGGGGAACAAATAACGTCAGCATCTTGTAAAACATATATAGGTGTTTTGATTTCCTTGAATATTCTATTAAAAGCTCTAGTCTTTCCCATAAACTCATTGTCCGATTCTATAAATATGTATTTACAACGTTCATCAGTCCACCCCCTAATCTCACTAACGATTGTTGGAAATAGGGACTTATTGTCTTCTTCAGCTACCACAATATTAGTATTAGTATATTGTAGTAGATGTTCAATCACTAATCTAATATTTCTTTTTCTGTCTTCAGTCGTAAACCTTATGTTTATCCCAAAGGTACAATCCATTAAATCTATTTTTTTCATTACCCTCTGTTTTGATATATTACTTGTAATTGTTGTTGGACTTGTTCTGGTGTTGCCACTGGTGTCTCAGTAGGTGTCATTCCGTGTTTCTTTTTATACCAAGCCGTACCCTTTCTAAAATTTTCATTCCACGTATCTGTATGACCTATAGTACTTTCTTCTATTGAGTTCGGTATATCCGTTAGATAATCCCAACTCCTATCTATATCAGCGAAATACCAAAAAGCTGGATGATACATTTTTTTAATTGCTTGATATGTGTGTTCTACGTGTTCCCACGCATTTTTAAACACTGGGTCAAACCCACCTAAGTCTTCTAATACTGGTCTATAATAATAAGAAAACGCACCAACACAGTTGGGGTATAGAGCTACTCTAACATCTTCATTATTTTTATCACCATTACTATATGGGACTACCATTCTTGGATTTGGCTCCCCATCAATATCTTTTCTATCATCTAAAGTTTTAAACCCTTGACTACCCTTTTTATTGGCTGGACCATGTAACGCAAAATTTAAATGTTTAATTCCCGAAATTAGTGAATGTTTAATATACTCCTCAAAAACATTCTCATCTTTAATAAGAATATCATCCTCCATTATGAATATGTGTTCACAATCAGTGTTTTCCATTAAATAATTAATTGCTGTTGTTTTAGCTGCACCAACAGATTTATTTTTTTCGTGTTGGATGATGTGTGCTTGTTCGGGGTAAGATTCTTTAGGGTATGGCGTCCCATCATTAACTATAACAAAGTTTTTAACCCATTTAGGTACTGTAAAGGCACTTTGTTTAATTCTATGTTCGGCATTATATGTTACCATACCAAAAGCAACTGAATTAGGGTCGAAATTTAATTTCTCCTCCCAAGTTTTATTGTTTGTTAATCTAATTGGTAATTTATCTTTATATTTTTCTTCAAACCTAATTTTATGGCCTTCCCATTGTTTATTGGTTTGTCCAATGGATAAATGTGTTACCCTTATAAACGTAGTTAACCCAATCTTAACACCATCCAAATAGTTTGGAAAACAAAATGAGATATCATAAAAATGAAAACCGTGAAAATCTTCATCAAACTCATGTTTTATCTTTGTTTTGTCTATAGCGAAAAATAAACCATCTAAAACAACCATGTCGGTTATGGTTTTACCTTGGTCTTTTGAATAATGGTTGGTCCATTTTTTACCTTCGTGTTGGTGTGAGACAACACCGTTCATAGATTCTTTTATGGTCCACCACCTACCATCTATTAAATCTGTAGTACCAGCAATACCAATAATACCATACTCAGGATTTTTATCAAATAAAGACTTTAATTTACGACCCCAATTTTTGGTATTAAAAATAATATCATCATGACAAAAAACTACTATATCATTATTTGTTTCTTTTAAACCTTTATTATATGCTTGTGTTAATGACATCACCCCATCGTTAACAATTTCTATAATTTCTATTTTATGTACACCACTAGTTTTTTTTATTTGCTCAATAAACTCTGGTTTAGTGGTTCTAGTTGAGTATATTACACTAATCATTTTGTCGTTTTTAACTTCTCAAACTCTTCCTTTGTTAATTCAAATTCAGGTATAAATTCTTCAATTATATATTGGCCGACACTATTTAATACTACATTGTATAGTTTATCGTCAACTCTAATATTGGTACCAGACGTAGACCTTAAAGACATTTCAAAAAGTATATCTTCCAGGCTCTCAAAATTATTTTCTATTAATGTTTTCATGTTTTAATGTTTTATTTTTCTACTTCAATTATGTTAATTGGTTCTTCACAATATACAGACAAATGACAAGCAGCTTTTATAGATTCCTCAACTGAATTACCTAAATATAGTGCGGATAAAGCAAAATCCATGCCAGCTCCAATTGCTGTATAATCTATTATCTCTTTAACAAAAAACCCTTCTACTAAAAAGGCTTTTTTATCTATAATTAATATATATTCATTTGTAAGTTTGCTCTCATCTGTTTTACTTTTCATCCAATCTTGGAATTCTGACATAAACTCAATTATAGCCTCTATTGATGCCTCCCTTGGTTTTCTTGTTCTACAAAACATAAGAAATAAACCACCTTCTTGAGCGTCACCAACATCACCAACAATAATATCATTCACTTTATTTAATTTAGCAAATTTATCCTTTTCTTGTGTTGTCCCATGTGACACTAATATACTATCAGCGCCAATTACTATTTTTTCTTTTGTTACTTTTACCGCTACTACACTCATTTTGTTGGGTTATATATTTTATATTTTCCTGTTATTTCTTCCCCTTTTTTAATATCCTTTATGGTTACCATAACTAAACCAAAATCTACTTTTCTTAATTCAATGTTAGGTTTTTCTGAATGATTAAAAAACCCACCTAATGGGGTTCTAATTAAACCATCTTCAAACCCTTCATCATATACATGGGTTATACCTAATAAAGTACCATTTTCTATAAATTCTGTAGAAAATAAACCTAAACCCTCAATACTTGAAGATTTTATTGTCAATGAACTCGGTAATGGTCTATATATTTTTTTCATTTGAATTCTACGTTAAATGTTCCGTTATTTAGTATTAAACTACTCTCGTAATCACCACTTTCAACTATAGGTCTACCAATATTATCTGTAGTTGTTGTGTACCATATTTGGGGATACCCAGGATATGGGTTTGGGTTTGGTTGCACAGGGTTCCATGGTTGGTCTATGTTAGGTGGTTTATATGGGTCAACCACTATTGGGTCTTCCCATTTTTTTATTTTACCTACTTTTAATGTAAACTCTCGCCATAATCCACCTGGTAATAAGATATTAATTTGTTCGTGAAAATCATGCAAATTAATATCTTCCTCTATTGTGATTGTTTTATTTTCTGTATCTAATTGTATTTTCATTACTTTTTGCCTGTTGAACCAAATCCACCTGAACCTCTATCAGATTCAGTTATTTCCATAACTTCTACCAATTCACCAAAATCAGAACCAATTCTATGTGCAACAACACCTTGAGCGATTCTTTCACCCTTTTCCCAAGTAAATTTTTCATTACTTAAGTTAACTAAAAGAACTTTAATCTCACCCCTATAACCAGTATCTACTGTTCCAGGTGAATTAAGGACTGTAATACCATTTTTATACGCTAAACCACTTCTTGGTCTAATTTGTAATTCAAATCCTTCAGGTAATTCAAAAAATAAACCAGTTGGTACTAGCTTTCTTTCTAGAGATTTTAAAGAACCTTTTTCGTTTGCTCTTAAATCAAACCCTGAGTCACCTTCTTTAGCGTACACTGGATTTTTATGTGGTGATTTATTAATATATTTAATTGGTATTTTTTTTGGTTCTGACGAACCAAATTCTGGATTTTTGTCATATTCCTGTACTGATTCAGCTAATTTTATTGCCGCTCTAATTTCTTCCTTTGTTTCATCTGGCAACATATCCATTTCAGCTAATGATTTTAGTTCTTCGATTTGTCTATTAATTTCTCCCATTATTTAAGGTTATTTAATTTTGTTATTATATCCACAAGAGCTTTCACATCTTTTTCACAATACTCTTTAATTTCTTCATGATTATCTTCCCAATAGTTTGTGGTTACATTATCACCTTTAACATCACCATTTTTAGGTGAATCGATGTCTAGTACAGAACACATTAGGTCTAAGGAACCCAAAGACCAATTATTACCAAATTGCCAAACATCCTTAGTGTCTAATACTTTAAGGTCCCATGGTTTAGTATCGTGTGTTGGGAATAGTTTTGGTGGGTTCATGCCATTAATAAAATATCTTTTACCCAAAAATGGTATATCAAACATTTTAATACTTTGACCACATAACTCAAAACCTAGAGGTTCTATTTTATTGAACACTTTCCTTGTTTCATTTAAAATATGTAATTCATCTTCACCATAAAAAGATTCATACTTAACTTCAGTGCCTTTTGTGACAAAAGCCATCGATACACAAGCAACCTTACCAAACTCAGGATAAAAAGCCGCGGTTTGTCTGTAAACCTCTCTATAGGTTTCCTTTTGTAAGTTATCCATACCCACGGAGTCGACTGTAGGTATTTTACTCTCATCGGTAACTTTTTTTCTAAAAGAATCATAATATGATTCCCACATTTTTAATTGTCTGTCAGGCATATCAAATAAGTCCTTATACTGACTCACTGTTTCTATATCAAAAAATAATAATTTATCTATTCTAAATTGCATTTGTTTCTTCTATTAATTGTTTAACTTCTTTTTTGTTGTCCTTAACTATTGTTTTATAAAATTCAGCTCTTGTTTTAGTAACTGTATTTATATGGTATTTATCTTTGACCGTATCATACAAATTATTTTGTAATAAATCAATTAATTCTGGATTATCATTTAATTTTTTGAGTGATTTATACCAATCCTTATGGTTTTTTCTAGTTTCTACTAAAATAGCATTACCTTTTTCATTAATCCCACCACCATACTCAAATAAATTTACACAATCTATTTGATAAGGTCCATAGTTTTGTGCTATTAACGCTTTCTTATGGAATCCAGCTTCAATTACCTTTAATTGTGATTTTACTTTATTAAACATATGTTCTTTAAGTGGGGCCATAGATATGTCAAATAAATTATAATTTGAGGCATATGAAGTAATGGGTTTGGTCCATACCCTTCTATAGGGTTCAACTAAATCATTATATTTTTTACCACTAGCTTCATCAAATTTCTTTAATTCAGACAAATAATCGTCAGAAACTAATTTATAGTTACCAGTAAACAATTCTTCGTATCTAGCCCAAACACTTTCTTCTGGTTTAATTTTTCTAGTTCTTTGTTCTTTAGTATTTTTATCTATTTCAGTTACATTACCTCTTGTGTCAAAACCACATAAAACCATTTGTGAATTATCCTTATTCTCCATTAAAAACCTACTTACACCACCACCAATAATCTCCAAATCTTTTAAATGTGATGAACCACCTAACCACCCAATTCTTGGCGATTTAGTTGTGTTTTCTGGTTTGGGGGTGAATTGTTTTTCTTCTGGGTCTATAGAGTTGGGCAATACTAAAACATTTTTGTTTAATTTTTTAATTTCATCAGCAAATATTGGTGTTGTTGTTGTAACATAATTAACCTTTTTTATGTTCTCCCTAATCTTGTGTGGTAAATTATCATTTACAATCATTTGGTAGGCTGGATGGTCTTTTGATGGTGACCAATAGTCATCTAAGTCCATAATAGTAACAATACCTAAGTTATGTAACTTATCTAATATAGGTGATATTTCTTCCAGATATACATGTCTAAGTTGACCCTTTATAATCGTTGGTAGTGTTCTGTGAAAATGTATTATATCATATTTTTTTAAATAATTGGTATCGTCCCAAGTAAAATCCATTGTACCAGCGGTAACAATGTCAACATAAAAATCATCATTATATAATTCTTGTAACTTCATATGTGGTTCAACAGAACGAAATTTTGATACCCCTGTCCTATCAGATGGTAGGACTAAAACTTTTATTTTACTCATAGTTTAATATTTTTATTAATATAATAAACTATTTTTGTTAGTAAATAAAAAACCCAACGGTATGTTGGGTTTTCTGTACAAATATTGAGGCTTATCTAGGCCTTCTAGTATTGTTGTTTTGCCTATTTGGGGTTGGCCTGTTTGGGTTCATGGTTACACGACTAGGTCTATTATAGTTATTATTGACTCTCACACTATTATTATTTTTATAATTATTATTTGACTTATTTAATTTTATAATATTAATATCATTTTTTGGAACCCTTATTTGGTTAGTATTAAACTTAACTTGGTTAGTGTTTTTATAACTATACACCGTTTCTTTATGTACTTTTATCGGTTTTTTATGGTTGTTGTTTGTATTATATTTTCTATTTGACGATATATTAGTTCTATGACCGTAATAATAGTTTCTGTTATTGTAGTTATTATAACAATAATTAGGGTAATAATAAGGATATGTAGACCAATAAACATATGTGTTATAGGGGTACCAACCAAAATTCCAACGGCCGTTATGCCATGCCCAATGTAGTGAAAGATTATGATACCCATAGTAAGTATAAGAATACCAATATGGGTTATAATACGACCAATAAGAAACGTAATATGGTCTTCTATGAAATCTATTAATTCTTGAACTATAATTTGTGTAATAATAGTTAGTTATGTATACTGATTTTTCTAAAGTATCGTTTTCTAGTGTGTCTGATGCTTTATAATCATCTATAGTATAATATACATCATCATAAACTTCTTGTGAGTATGTTATGGAATAGATAAATAAAGTAATAAATAATAATAATGTATATTTTATTATTTTATTGTTAAAACAATGATTTAAATATTTTTTCAATGTATTATTTTTTTGGTTTACCCTTACTGCCTTTACAGCCACAGCCTTTTTGTCTCATTCTATTATTTTTTACTTTCTATTATTAGTTGTTTTTCTTTTTATTTTTAAAGATTTTAAAACCTCAATGTTTTCCTTAATCATTTTTTTATCAAAATACCGTTCAACTATGGAAGGTAAAGCTTTTGCTATTTCTTCCGCTATCATTTTTCTCAATACATGGGTATCAAAACCTTTTTGTGTTGGCCCCTTCACCATTTCAACATTTTGTATAGTTTCATTAATAGGTGGTTTACCGTAATTTGGGTTTATTTCTCTGATTGATTCCTCATCCATTGAGAACGTACCAGGCATATCCGGTTGTGGTATTGGGTTGTCTAACATCGCCTTCATTATTTCTGGTGGTAACTTAGATTCTTTTACTCTTTGATTATAATTTTCCGACTTAGGGTTTATATTTGGTTTAGCTGTGTTGGTTGTTTCTGACATAACAGCTGACTGTGTTGTACCCATTTGGTCATGGAGTGTGCCACCATTATTATTAAGTCTACCATTAACACTATTCTCTAAAACACTAGTATCCACAGAATCGTATTTTCTAGCTTTTATATCTATCTCTTTTGCTTTTTGTAATATTGCTTTTAATTTTGGGTCCATTTTTAAAATTTTGCTTGTTTATATATTCTTGTCATACTTCTATCCCCATTGGGGTTATATTTGGGTATTCCACCGATTCTATCAGATATAGGTACGAAAAACATTTTAGGGGTTCTAACCCATGAGGTTATCTTATCCGCTCTAAATGTTTTCCAACCAGGTTGTTCTGTGTCGGTAACACCTTGTATTTGGTAGACTCTGATTATAGGATTACCCGCTAAAGAATCACCATAAACATAAGGTTCAATCCACCTCCACCCTTTAACTTGTGTTTCATCACCTTCGTAATAAACTCTACAAGTTCGATGTTTTTCTATCGCGTCTTCAATTTCAGAACTACTTGCTACCTCTAATATAATATTTTCTAGAAGAGAGTAAAGTTTCATTTCTACCAATATTGTTCACCAAAAGAATACGTGTAGTAATTACTACCGGCCCCACCAGGTGAATATTTATTACCAGATGAATAAAGTAACACATCCTTTCTTTGTTCATCTATTATTGTACCTACACCAGAGTTTGGCCCCGTTTCACCTCTACCATGGTCATCACCATCGTGTTGTGCTGCAGGATGTTGTTGACTATACCCTTGATTTGGCACATTTTTAAATTCATTGAAAGTTGTTAAATTAACTCTTTGTATATCTCCCTCTACTTTTAATGATGGTAATTGGTTTGTAACTGCACCGCCGTTTGGGTTTAATTCTTGTACTGCTGCGGCATCTGTTAATACTGGAGCTATTGGCCCTAAGAAATGTGACATAATTGTTTGTTTTTATTAATTGTTGTTATAAGGTCATCCAAGACCTTTATATTATAAATACCTTCTTGTCTTAAAATTTTGTTGGTATCTGTGTCATGATTGTCTATTTTTACACCATCAATCGTTATTTTTTCTTTCTGATATTGGTTAGGCATTCCTACATTACTCATATTTTTCTTTTTACTTTCAACACTGTTTCTCATACTACTTAAACTCATCTCAACCCAATCTTTCATTTTGGTCCCTCCGTTTAACAAGTATGGGGTATCACTTTTTTTACCAGTGAAATTATCAAAGAAATTTTTAACTCTAGCTAATTGTTCGTATGATATATCACTACTATCACATAGATTTTTTAGTCTAGTATATCCTTCTACATTTCTATCACCACAATAAGCGTTAAATATCTTTTTTAGATGATGGTTAACATCTTTTTCTATAGTAATAGTGACACCTTTTAATTTGGAATTCGCCATTATCTAATTTTCTTTTTTAATTCTTCTTTATATTGTTGTGGCACATCTGTCATATCTATATCTAATAAAAAGTTTAATATTACGGCTTTTTCTTCACCACTAGCACTGTTTTTTTCTATTAAATCTTTAAGTGTGCCCACTTTTCTTATTAGTATTGGGTTTGTTTCCCTTATACTCTCCAACGATTCAATACCATTCAACCTCAAATCCTTTTTTCTTTTTTCAACAAATTCCTTATCAAAATCTTTTTTTGTAAAAATATCTTCTATTAAAGAGTTCATTTTATTCTTACCACTTTCCTTAAGTTTTGGGTTTTTTGGTGAGGGTGTTCCTATATCGGGTTTTTGTATCTTTTGTTTTCTTTTTGGTTTAGTCCCTTTTTTTCTTTTTGGTTCTTTTAGTTCTTCGTCCTCTGGAGGCAAATTAACACCATCATTTGTGTCGTCATCCTCATTATAATATATACGACCAAAATTAGTGTACCAACTAATTCCTTGTCTTTGCATACGTATTTTATCATCAGTAGTAATATTAGAAGTGGTCATATTATCGTCTTGGTCGATTTTCTCATCGCCACTAATTCTACTACCGTCTTTATTTACTAATTCTTTTATTAATAAAATATTCATAATTACTTTTTTATATAAATATCAAGTAATTACTATAATTTAACTTTATTTTCTCTGATATTCGATGTTTTATAAACTAATTGTTTATTTTTAGAGTCTAACGATTTTATAGATTCACTAAATCTATCTTTAATCATATAATTTGGTAACACACTTTGGCTCTCCCAAAACTTTAATTCTTCATCACTAGGCGTCATTAATTCTTCTAAACTATCTTGGTCACCTAATTTAGATGGTATCCCAGACACTAGTTCTAGTTCTGTTTTTGTGAAAAATTGTTTTTCTTCTGGGTCTGTTATTAACAAACTTTCCCTAATATGTGTATTAAACACAACTAAAAGTGGTTCTACTTTTTTATTAAATGACGTTAGATATTTTGGTACATTATATTCCCCCTTTAGGTTTGGGTTTTTTTCCATTTGTTCACTATTGATTATGTAAGAATTAAAAACTAGTGTGCCTTCTGGTGGGTCTTTCTTTGTCTTTTTAACTTGTATATCACCATGAGACTTTCTAGTCCCATTATTAACATAAAATATACTATCACCTAATTGTGGTTCAATACCTTCTTTTATTAGAAGTTCCATATGTGCCTGTCTTGGTAGTGGTTGTTTATTTTTGTTTAACCCCCTATTTTTATATTGTTTAATTGTTTTTTTAACTTTTGAATTATTGGCTATTTCAGATAAAGGTATATCCATGTTATAAATTCTTTCAAGATATGAATTATAATAATCAACAAAACCTTTACCATCACCATTCAATAACATTTTTATACTATTATTTAAAAAAGTTTTAATGTATTTTTGAATTGTTTTACCTTTTATTGTGTTACCAGTTAATTTAATTTTACCATTTGGTTTTAGTGTTGCGTAATTTTTACGTGATAAATTAATTGTTGCCGGCCAAATATCATCAATATCTAACCCCATAACACCGTGCATAAACCTATCATTATATTCCGCGACATCCGCCTCAATACCATTATACTCCTTACCTTTTTCAACAAACCTATGATGTCCATGTCCGATATACACATGGTTTACAACATCCTTACCGTAAGAAAAATTAACACCGTCAGTATCCAATACTAAAGGTTTATAATCCCTAACCATAAAAAACTCAATCATATGTCTAAGGTATTGTCTACCCGTACACGTAATCATTTCACCAATATTAATATCACCCCAAGGGAAAATATATGGAGCCGAAATAGAACCAAAAGCAGAGTTGTTAAAGATTTTAATAGGTAGTTGTTTTTTATCAAACTTACTACCCAATTTATCATTACCTTCTTTATAGTATTTACCAGATAAAGATTTATACTCATTACGTGTATCTAAAAGATATTGTAACATCGCTTCTAAAGCACCAGATACATCAACGTCTGGGAACACATTATGTGTTAATTGTATTGATGGGTAAAGTGAGGCATAATCAAATTTAGCTATGTTAACGCTATAACCCAAATTTAATAATCTAGATAAACCACCAACAAAATCTCTTTTTGGTTGTACATCAGGTAAGGCTAGGTTATTTTCATAAGACCAAGCCATCATCAATAGTTTCCACATTGTCGCGGTCCCCATTGTAATTGAACGGTTGAAGTTTGTTGGTACTAAGGCCGCGGTTAAAAAACCCGCTTGTGCATAGGTGTCGTCAACTTGCTCTGTCTCTAAAAGGTCATCATTAAGGTACTCTTTTAATAAAAATCTGCCATTAACAATTTCCCATGTGTCTTTATAGTTATCGATATTTTTTTGTGGTGGTTTTTCACCATCTAAGTCGTACCATTGTCCCGATGTTGGGTTATAATAGTAATCTTTATTTTCTTTCCAAATTTTTCCCAATTTATCACCATCAATATAAACTCTGCTTTCTCTTTCCAACCCAGATTCTTGGGCGATATATTTCAACTTTCCAGATTGTAAATTAGAGTTTAAAGCCATAGCTTGTCTAACTCTATGGTATGTATCCATAATATTAAAACCCCACATAGTGGTTTGAAGATAGTCCTCAATTTCGGCCCCCATCTTTAATGTAGACGGTTTCCTACTTAATCCAACCATTGGGTGTTTAGTTTTTATAGCGTCGGATGAGATATCTACTGAAGTAACTCTATTATCTTTTTTAGCTCTCCTAATACTTGTTTCTGACATACCCAACCTATCCATTCTACCAAATATATAATTCCAGTCAAAGTTTTCAGAATTATAACCAACAATAATAGAGGGCTCTAGTTCATGTATAATTTTAAATAATTCTTCATACATTTTTTTCTCACCATCTCTACTATATTCACCATCATCTCCATAAGCCGTTATCAATTTTTTAAAACCACGATTATCCTTAACCCCTATCATAAACGAATGTCCAGTTTCAGGTGTTAAACTAGTTGTTTCAATATCGAAGGTTAATTTGTGAACTTCTGTATAGTCTTCATATCCCTTAAAAAGTCTCTTACCTGTTTGAACCATAAATTGTTCTACTGGTGGCAATATCTGTACTAATCTCTTGTCTCTATCCCACGGGTTGATACCGCCTCTTTTAAAGAAATTAACTAAATCACGATAAGTACCACTTGTTTTAACAATATATTTAAAACCAGATTCAAGTCTATCATTATCATCTGTTTCTAGTTTTTGTGTATATATACCAAATTCCCTAGACTTTTTTCTTATAAGGTCTAAATCGTCACCATAAAACCCACTACCTCTTAATGATTTTGTCCAACAAAATGGTGTGAATTTTTGTACTTTAATTTTTTTACCCTTTTTTGGGTCGTCAATTATAATATATACTTTGTTTGTTTCGTCTATTGACCAATCTCTTGTTTGGTCTAGTTCTATTGATACGATGTATTTTTCATCGTCATGCCCTTCTAAGAATTTTTTGATGTCCTTGGGCGTAGCTTTTTTTACTTTACACATAAATTTAGATTTTTGGTACGGGTTAATCTTTACCCACTAATTAATAATATTTTAATTATAGGTATTAAAAAACACATTCTAAACAGATATGTATTTTTATTTTTTTCCTAATATTTTTTTAATAGCTTTTTTAGCTTTCATTAGGTTTGTTTTAGAAGTACTTGACGTAATGCCTAATTTTTTAGCTATTTCATTATGTTGTAAACCATCTAAATAATACATTTCAAAAGCTCTTTTATATGAGGGGGCTAATTGTGGTAAAATTTTAACTACATCTGATATAGACAAGCCTACATCTATAGTTTCTTCTTCAGTACCAGTGTCAAGTCTAGAAAAGTCAAAACCATCTTCACTATTATCAACAAATTTCATTTTTTCTTTTCTGATATCATCTAAGATACTGTTAGTTATTACACGTCTAACCCAGCCTTCTAGTGAACCCGTGTTAGCGTATTTATGTAGATTTTTGTGAACTTTAATAAATCCATTTTGGCAATAGTCTTCTGCTTTGGCTTGGTCTTTTGTGTATTTTTTACACACTGTACTAACCATTTTACCCCATAGATTAGTGTATAATTTATTAAAATTTATTTCTGTGTCTTCTTCTTTTAATATGTTTTCATCTATTTTACTAGAATCTATCTTTTCTTTTAATTTATTTATTAGACTATCTTTTAGTTTTAATAAAAACGGTTTTCCATCTTTACCAAAATACATTAGTCCTGATATATTGGTTATACATTTATGTCCGCCACTATTAGCTTGAACCATGTCCCAACCACTAACAGATAATAATTTAAGTGCTTTTCTTTCTCTATTACTTAATTTACTGTAAGGTTTGTCCATAACTTTCTTAATAGCGTTTTGCCATCTCTCAACAGTATATTCTTTAGGTGAACCTTTCGGTGTCCTATCTAAACCATCGATACCACCACCAGTTTCTTCAAACATTGCCACCATATCTTTAAACACAAACCCAATGGACTCATCACCAAAAGACTTATGTTTTTCGGCAAAATACTTAATAGTGTCTACAGTAATTTTTTTACCTTTTAATTCTGACTCATGTTCTTTTAAAACTTCTTGTGCTATTTCACCTAAGTTAACACCCTTTAATTCTCTACTAGCTTTAAAGGGGTTACAGGAAGCTTGTAATAACCCCAAAGGCCAAGCTATAACTAAAAAATTAGCTTCAGGATAATTTTTAAAAGGTACATATCTATCATAAGCTCCAGGTTTAAATAAGGCACCACCACCATATTGTGATATAATCCCATAATCTTTTATGTACTTGACGTTTTCATTGTTTTTTTGTTTTTCTACATAATCTTTTAAATTACTTTTCATCACATCTGGAGAAACATAACCCTCTTCTTTCGCTTGTTTAACGACATTTAAGTATATATTTAAAAGAGAAGGTGTTGAGTTCATAACTAAATTCTCTAAAAACTTAGGTTTGTTTTTGTAGGCTAATAACAACTTATTGGTCACTAGAGCCATAATTTTTTTATTTCTTGAAAGTTCTTTTTCTTTGTTTAATTTGAAAACGTAAGTCATAACGTCTTCAGGTTTAATATCCATTTTAACAAAATCAGCCGAATCAACAGTGGAAATCATTTTAATGTCATCATTAGGGAAAATATCTGAAGGGGAAACTATTTGTGAAATGGTTTCAACATTAGAACGAGAGGACCTAAATGATGTTGAAGCGTCTTTTTCAGCACCAACTTGTTTATCATGATGGTCAGTGTGGACAACAAACATTGGTTTCCCGTGTGCAAAATCAACTAAAACTGGCATTATATCACCTTTAGCTGAAGGTTTTTTAATGGCAAATTCTTTATCACCATATTGAATCACTTCGGAATCAACAACATTAATGCCATTATTTTCTAAATAATTTTTCATCGCTAAAGCTGTTGTTACTCCGTCTAGGTCTTGGTGGAAATATATCTTGGCTTTATCATACCTTTTAGATAGTTGGTTTATATTACGAATACCACTTTCTTTTAGAATATTTTCTTTTAACAATATGTTCATTATTTTACTTTTTAGATAAATATCTTATTTTTTTAAAATACCCAACTCAATCCTAAGTTTTTTAACCTCATCCCTAAGTGGTTGGTATTTATCTCCTGTGTGTGGTTGGAAATTCTTTTTACCCCTATTTTTAATTACTAATGAGGTCAACAGTAGTTCTATTTCTATTATCCTAGATACTTTTCTATTATATAAATCATTTTTGACTAACCGTTTTTTATTTTTCATTTAAAGTAATTAACTTATCTAAATACATTTTAGCCTTTTTTAGGTCTTGTATACCATTTTTTTGTCTCCATCGAGTCACATACTTAACTATATTACCTTCAAAAAAGTCTAAATTATGTGAGTGAGCGTAATCCCACATTTCAATACCTTTATTATAGTGGGTTGGGTGTTCTACTTGTTCTTTGCCTTTATCTTCCATTTTTATTTTAATATTTGTGAAATAAAATCATTTGAGATATCAATACTTTGGTGTTCATCACCAATTACTGTGTCAATAATTTTTTTCTTTTTTTCTAATGTTTTATAAATCATCTCATCTATCGTACCAATAGCTATTGGGTAGTAGACATTAACCGTACTTGATTGACCTATTCTATAAGCCCTATCTTCTGCTTGTGCATGGTTTGATGGTACAAAATCTAAATCATTCATTATAACTATTTCAGCTTTTGTTAGTGTTATTGCTGTACCCGCAGATATTAAATTACCTATAAAAATTTTTACATTATCGTTTTCTTGGAATTGGTCTATTGACCTTTGTTTTTGCGTACCGTTCATTTTACCATTATGACCAACAGCTATATCACCAAAATAATCCATTAAAGTGTCAAAAGAGTGTGTAAAATTTGTAAATATAATAACTTTCTTATCATTCTCTATAGCTTGTTCAGCTAATTCAATGCTCTGTTTAGTTTTTTCCAAAGCTAGATATTTTCTTAAAACAATCAACTCTACCATATGTCTACCAGCCCCTAAATTTTTACCTTCAGATTTTGCCCAAGCCAAATATTCATCAAAAACATTATCATATTCTTTCATATTATCAATCTCAATATAATATGGAGCAACAATTTTGGGGGGTAAATCTAAATGGTCTTCCTTTTTTCTTCTTAATATTAGATTTTTTGTTCTTTCATGTAATTCCTCTAAATTAGAGGCACCATCAGTAATCCAAATATCCCTCATCCCATTTTTAGTTTTCTTTTTAAATTTTTTAGCGTCACAATACCTAAAGGCATAATATTGCCAACTAGCCGTTATTGGTGATTCACATAAGTTTAGAAGATTAAAGAAGTCCATTGGTCGATTAGCTATTGGTGTTCCAGTTAATAACCATTTTTTTGGTACCCCCCCACCTATTTGGTTTATTATTTTTGTTCTTGCGGCTTTTGGGTTTTTTGCCATGTGACATTCATCTATTATCATTAGATTAAACCCTTCGTTAACTAAATGTCTGTGAACCTCCCATTCTTCATATTTTTTTCTACCATCTTTTAATGTGTGAAAATTTTTTAATATATCATAATTTATTATAGTAAATTTTTTAGGGTTCCAATGACCAGTTTTAATTATGGAAATATCATCTTCTGATACAAAATTAGATATTTCTCTAAACCAATTGATTTTAGCGTTAGCGGGGCATATGACCAGTATTTTGTCTACACCACTTTCTAAAGCGGCAACAATAGCCATATAGGTTTTACCTAACCCCATATCATCACCTAAAATACATTGGTTTTTGCTTAATAAAAATTTAATTCCACTTTCTTGGTGTTTGAAAGCTTTCCACCCCCTTTTATCTTTTCTTTGGTACTTGTCAAAGTCAACCTCAACATCTACATCTTTTTCGTATAAATTTTGGAATACTTGTGTTTTTGGCACATAGAATAATGGTGAGTATTTTTGGTTTTTAAATACCTTACCTTTGACGTGGTAACTTTTAGAAGTATCACCTAAAACAGTCTCTACTAATATTTTTTCTGGTACATGGTTTAAATCAAAATTTTCTTTTAATTGTTTACCTAAAAATTCGGTTATACCAACAACCTCGTTTAAATTAAAGGGTTCTTTATTAAAATTTCTTTCTATATATTCGGCTAAACTTGGTGATATGGGGAAACTGCCTTCTTTATTTAGCCTTTCTTTTAGTGATATAATATATTCATTATTACCACTATACTCAACTAATTTAACTAATGTCTTTTTATTTTTTAATTTACTAATATCTAACATATCTGGTTAAATATAAAAACATTTTAAATAAAATAAACTAAATAGACAACTTCTAAATATTTATAATAAAAGAAAATTATGTCTGACAACAAAAGAAGGCCAATAACCCGTGTAAATAAATTTTATGACTACGTTGATTTCGGTTTAGAGAACGGTATGGCTAGAGAATATATGGAGGGTGATTTAAACTTTACTGTTGTGTTATTTAGGATTGATAGAATTAAAAGTCAAACTGATGAAACCTATGGTGAATCTGATGTTGAGGAAATAAGATTCCACCCACCAGTAGAGCTTAAAGTTAGACCAAACTTAGAACCTTCTGAAAATAATTCATATTCTGAAGGTTATGGTAGATACGAAGATTATGGTAATTTCACTTTTACCGTATTTGTGGACCATTTAAAGGAGTTAGACATAGATATAAGTTATGGTGATTATATTGGTTATTCGGATAGGGAAGATAATATAAAGTATTTTACTGTTTCTAATGATGGAAAAATAAATTCTGATAATGCAAAAACTAGGTTGGGTTATAAGGCTTATTATAGAACTATAACATGTGTTACTGCTGACCCAGAAGAATTTAATGGATAATTATGGCTTTACCTAAAAAAAGAAAAACAGATATAGATATAAAAGCGATAGACCCACAAGGCGGGCCTAAAGATTGGAACGACCAATTTCTAGAACAAAATAAACAATTTTTACCTAGGTCGGTTGATTTTGCTGATTTAGATGGTGGTTTTGTTGAGTTTGTTAATAACGACTTGGGTTTTGTTCTTAAAGGTGAAAAAGTGCCAACACATTTTTTAACACTACAAAGATGGAATGAATTTGCTAAAATATGGCCAAACACAGATAAATATAAGAATATGAAAATACCTTTTGTGTCTATAGTTAGAAGACCTAACCCAGACACAGGAACTAACCCAGCTGATTTTAAAATACCTGTTAGAAAAAATTTCCCTTATATGCAAATACCCGTATGGGACGGTAATCGTAAAGGAGCGGATATATACGGTATCCCAAACCCAGTTGGTGTTGATATGATTTATACTGTTAGATTCTTTTCTTTTAGGATGAGAGAATTAAACGTGTTACATCAAAAAGTGTTACAAACTTTCGCTTCAGCTCAAGCATATATAAACATTAAGGGTCATTATTTTCCTATTCTACTAGAGAGTATTGGGGATGAAAGCCAAATAGATAATTTAGACAATAAAAGGTTTTATGTACAAACATATGAAATGAGACTACAAGGTTACTTGGTTGATGAGGAGGAGTTTGATGTTAAACCAGCGGTTAGTAGGGCTTTCGTTACTTTTGAGTTAGAGCCTAAAGACCTTAGACCAAAAGCCAAATTTTTAACTGAAGAATCTGGTCCAGATAGAACATTAAAATGTGTTGTACAATTTTTACCTAGTGCACCAACAAGTATAAGATTCTATACAGATAATAGAACAAATTTTACTTCTGTAGATACTGAAAATATTACAACATATACAATACGTAAAAATGGTGTGTTAGTTTCTGTTCCTTTTAGCGTTGAGATGGGTGATGAGATAATTATTAATATAGTAAAAACCGATTCTACAAAAATCGGTGAAATAACACTTAGAGGTTTAATAGTAGTATAATGAGTAGTAGTCACTGTGGTCCAGATATAGTAAAGTATTTTGTAGTAGAACCCGCTAACGATGTGGTAACAGGTGCAACGGGTAATTTCTTTGTTTGTTCAGGTACAACATTTTTAAGTACAATATCGGGATGTACAGATAGTGTAAATTTTAATGGTAATACATTTTATAATTCTGGAGACGTATTTTTTAATGGTGTTTTAACTGCTTGTACTGGTATTCACACATCTAATATCTATGGTTGTTCACCTATAACAGTACATGATGAATTAATATTATTAAATAAATTAACATTAAGTGCAATCACTCAAGATAATGGTTTAACAGAAATATTAGCTCGTGATAGTGGCACGGGTGAAGTTAAATATAGAGATGTTAGTTCTATCGCCCCAGCAGCTAAATTACAAAACACATATTTTGTTTCCTCATTA